>Ga0308171_1000442_pt1 | contig 91397 bp, 97 predicted proteins | sample PhyGR1_FD_202135 | JGI IMG/M metagenome (GOLD analysis project Ga0308171, IMG submission 202135) | Phyllosphere microbial communities from UC Gill Tract Community Farm, Albany, California, United States - DLSLSG.R1 | ecosystem: Host-associated > Plants > Phyllosphere > Unclassified | place: USA...
ACACAGCGATCGCGAGCAGGCTCACTCCTACACGGGAATTGTGTGTGGCAGGCCCTCCTGGTTGTGCACATGAACCTGTGGGAGCGAGCCTGCTCGCGAAAGCGCTGTGTCAGGCAATGAGGATGTTGGATGTGCCGCCGCCTTCGCGAGCAGGCTCGCTCCCACAGGGTGGACTGTGGTTGCACCGTTGCGTGACATTCGCGTGACATTCACGGGGTTAAATCCCGGCCCATTCAGGCGTATAACCTTCACAAGACTTTCAATCGGCACGCCGACTTCAACACAGGGTAGTGACATGACCACAGCAAACATCCTTGGCAACCTGTTCCCTTCGGTCAGCGACATCCCGGAAAAATATCGCCTCGACGCTCAGGTCGAGCAGCGTGAATATCTGGTCGATGGCCAGTTGCGCCGCTGGGACGGCCCGCTCGCGCAGGTGCGCAGCCCGGTCTATCTGAAAAGCGAAAACGGCGAAGAACAGGTGATCCTCGGCAGCACGCCGCTGCTGGATGCCGACACCGCCCTTACCGCCCTAGACGCTGCCGTTCGCGCTTACGATCGCGGCCAAGGCCTGTGGCCAACCATGCGCGTGGCCGAACGCATCCAGCACGTCGAAGCATTCCTCGGCCGCATGCGCGAGCAGCGCGAGGCGGTGGTCAAGCTGTTGATGTGGGAGATCGGCAAGAACCTCAAGGACTCGGAAAAAGAGTTCGATCGCACCTGCGATTACATCGTCGACACCATCAACGCATTGAAAGAACTCGACCGCCGCTCCAGCCGCTTTGAGTTGGAGCAGGACACCCTCGGCCAGATCCGCCGCGTGCCGCTCGGCGTCGCCTTGTGCATGGGGCCTTACAACTACCCGCTGAACGAAACCTTCACCACGCTGATTCCGGCACTGATCATGGGTAACACCGTGGTGTTCAAACCGGCCAAGCTCGGCGTGCTGCTGATTCGCCCGTTGCTCGAAGCCTTCCGCGACAGCTTCCCGAGCGGCGTGATCAACGTCATCTACGGCAGCGGCCGCGAGACTGTCAGTGCTTTGATGGCCAGCGGCAAGATCGACATCTTCGCCTTCATCGGCACCAACAAGGCTGCCAGTGACCTGAAGAAGCTGCACCCGAAACCACACCGTTTGCGCGCGGCTCTGGGTCTGGACGCCAAGAACCCGGGTATCGTCCTGCCTGAAGTCGATCTCGACAACGCCGTCAGCGAAGCGGTCACCGGTTCGCTGTCGTTCAACGGTCAGCGCTGCACCGCACTGAAAATTCTTTTCGTGCATGAAGACGTGGTCGACAGCTTCATCGAGAAATTCAACGCCAGACTGGCCACGCTGAAACCGGGTATGCCTTGGGACAGCGGCGTGGCGCTGACGCCGCTGCCGGAGTCGGGCAAGGTCGATTATCTGCACGGGCTGGTCGCGGATGCGCAAAGCAAAGGCGCACAGGTGGTCAACCCGAATGGTGGCGAGTCCCACGCCTCGTTCTTCTACCCGGCAGTGCTGTATCCGGTGAATCCGCAAATGCGCGTCTATCAGGAAGAACAGTTCGGTCCGGTCGTGCCCATCGTGCCGTACCGCCACCTCGATACCGTGATTGACTACGTGCTGGAATCCGATTTCGGCCAGCAGTTGAGCATCTTCGGCACCAACCCGGTGGCGGTCGGCCGGCTGGTCGACACTTTCGCCAATCAGGTCGGGCGGATCAACCTCAACGCCCAGTGCCAGCGCGGCCCGGACACTTACCCGTTCAATGGCCGCAAAAACTCCGCCGAAGGCACGCTGTCGGTTCACGATGCCTTGAGGGTGTTTTCGATCCGCACCCTGGTGGCGACCAAATTCCAGGAGAGCAACAAGGACCTGATCAGCGAGATCATTCGCGGGCGTGATTCGAGCTTCCTGACCACCGATTACATCTTTTGACGGGTGATCGGCAGGATTGAATGATCCTGCCGATCCGTCAGCTACCCGGCAATTCAGTGACTACACTGAGCCCAGCATTGCTGGATGCCCGGGAGGCTGACCATGCTCGATTACTTCGCATTGGGTCTGTTGGTTTTTGTCGGTCTCGTGCTGTTTTACGGGATCATCGTGCTGCATGACATTCCGTACGAGATCGCCGTCCACCGCAACCACCCGCATCAGGACGCGATCCATGCCACTGGCTGGGTCAGCCTGTTTACCCTGCATGCGCTGTGGCCGTTTCTGTGGATCTGGGCGATGGCCTATCGCGAGGATCGTGGTTGGGGGTTCGGCGATGGCAAACCCATTCAGAATCACGTCAATCAACTGGAGCAGCAGGTCGTCGAGCTGCAAGCCAGAATCGAGCGGCTCGAAGCGCAGTCGCCGGTTGCGCCTCAATCTGACAGCCGGGGGATCTGAGCATGGATCTGTTGCTCATCCTCACGTATGCCGCGCTCTGCGTCGCGATTTTCAAGATCTTCCGCATTCCGCTGAACAAATGGACGGTGCCCACCGCTGTGCTGGGTGGCGTGCTGATCATCGGCGCGCTGATTTTCACCATGAACTACAACCATCCCTATTCCGAGGTGGCGCGCTCCTACTTCGTCTCGGTGCCGGTTATTCCGATCATCAGTGGCCAGGTGATCGACGTACCGGTAAAGGGCAACGAACCCCTGGAAAAAGGCGACGTGCTGTTTCGCATCGATCCCACGCCTTTCCAGAACCGCCTGAAATCGCTCAAGGCGCAACTGGTTGCAGCCAAAGGCGACCGCTACCGCATCACCGAACTGATCCGCCGCAACTTCGGCACCCAGCGTGAACTGGACGCGGCCATTGCCCGCACCGACGATCTGCAGGCGCAACTGGACAACGCTCAGTTCGAGCTGGACAACACTGTGGTTCGAGCGCCGAGCAAAGGCTTCGTCACCCACGTTTCGCTGCGACCGGGGATGATGGCGAGCAAGCTGCCGCTGCGCCCGTCAATGGTATTTATTCCGCAGGAGGGTCAGTACTTCGCTGCCTGGATGCGCCAGAACAGCCTATTGCGTCTGACCGTGGGCGACGAGGCAGAAGTCGCCTTCGATGGCATTCCCGGCAAGGTCTTCGCCGGTCGGGTGAAAAGTGTGATCGGGGTGATCGCCGAGGGCCAGGTGCAACCTTCCGGTACCCTGATCAGCTACACCGGTTCGCCACCGGCCGGACGGGTGCCGGTGATCATTGAGATCACTGACCCGGCGTTCGCCGAATACAGCGCGCTCATGCCGGGCGGCGCCTACGGGCAAGCGGCGCTTTACAGTCAGCACTTTCACCACATCGGCGCGATGCGCAAAATCCTGCTGCGCATGTCCGCCTGGATGAATTACATTTTCCCCTTCCACTGATTTGACTGACTCACGAGGTTCGCACTGACTACTTACAGCACCCACCGCCTGCCACCGCTGTTGCGCCGTATCCTGCGTCCGTTACTGGACCCGTATCGGCGCTACCGTCACGCCCGACTGATCCATTCCGTGCGGGTGGCCTTGGGGTTGCTGGCGACGATTCTGCTGACCACTGGCATCAATCTGCCCCACGGCGAATGGGCATCGGTGACCATGCTGGTGGTCATCGGCGGTTTGCAGCACCACGGCAACATCGGCAAAAAAGCCGCCGAGCGCGCCATCGGCACCCTGATCGGTGCAGGGGTCGGATTGGCCCTGGTGGCGCAGCACGCCTGGCTGGGCATGCCGTGGCTGACCTATTTTTCCATGGCTGTGGTCTGTGGTTTTTTCTCCTATCACGCGATTGGCAAGGGCGGCTACACCGCCCTGCTCTCGGCCATCACCGTGTTCATCGTCGCCGGGCATGGCGACAACCCGATCACCGATGGACTGTGGCGCGGGGTCGACATCCTGATCGGCATCGCCCTCGCCCTGGCGTTTTCCTTCGCCCTGCCGCTGTACGCGGTCTACTCGTGGCGCTACAACCTCGCCGATGCCTTGCGCGACTGCGCCACGGTGTACGGGCGCATCATCAACGGTGAAGCGGTCAGCGCCGACGAACACGTGCGGCTGATGAGCAAGGTCGGTGCGGTGATGGTGCAGTTGCGCTCGCTGATGCCGTCGGTGTCCAAGGAAGTGAAAATTTCCATGACCGAGCTCGACGCCATTCAGCGCAACCTGCGCATGTGCATCAGCACGCTGGAGATCCTCGGCAATATCCGCCCCAACGCAAGCGACCCGCAGGCCACGGCACATCTGCAAACGGCACTGAAGGCTGAGCACCGGCAAATTCGTGTGCAGCTGATCGGCATGGCTCGCGCGTTGAAAACCGGGGCCTCGCAACGGCTGGAGCGACCGATGGAGCTGCCGGAAGCGAACCTCGACGCGCCAGTGGCCAATACACTCGACGGCTACCGTATGCTGACCCGACAACTCGCGGCCAATATCAGCGAGATGCGCCAGCGCTTGGCAGCGACCGCACCGCGCTGGAACATCTGATCCTTACTGCGCCGCCAGCCGCCGGGCTTTCCAGCCCCAACCTTGTTGCATGCCGGCGACGGCCAGCAGGATCGCTGCGACGCCTATCCATTGCAGCAATTCGAGGCGATGGCCGAAGGCGAACCAGTCAACGAAAATCGCCGCGATCGGATATATAAAGGACAGCGCGCCGGTCAATGCCGTCGGCAATTTTTGAATCGCGCCGTACAGCAAAACGTACATCAGACCGGTGTGCACGATCCCGAGAGTCAGCAGACTGGCCCAGGCATCGACGCCCTGCGGCAACGCATCGAAATGCGCAAAAGGCGCAAGCAACAACACCCCGGTGCAGACTTGTATCAGCGCAATCAGGTGCGGCGGCGTGCCGGTCAGACGCTTAATGATCAGTGCGGCAATCGCATACAGAAACGCCGCGCCCAACGCCAGGGCAATCCCCAGCAGATAGTCATTGCCGCTCTCGCCTTGCGTGCCGTGGGCACTGACAATCGCCAGCATGCCCATGAACGAAATCGCCAGCCAGAACAGCTTCTGCAAGGTGATTTTTTCGCCGAGGAACAACGCCGCCAGGCCGACCAGCATGAACGGCTGCACGTTATAGACCGCCGTACCAATGGCTATCGAGGCGCGGGAATAGGACGCGAACAGCAGCACCCAATTACCGACAATCGCCATTCCACTGAGCACCGCCAGCAGAAACGTTGTGCGGGTCAGCATCCCCGGACGCAGGAATCCGAACGCGGCGCAGACCAACAGCAAGGTGCCGGCGCCGAACACGCAGCGCCAGAACACCACGTCCAGCACCGGTTGCCCGGACACCAGCACAAACCAGCCGATCGTCCCGGATATCAGCATGGCGGCGGTCATTTCCAGCGAACCGCGGCGGATTGCGTTGTCCATCATCTTCTCCTGAGGCTGTGAGCGAAGCATGGCAAAAGTATGCCAAGCGCACCTCGGGCTGCTCCAGCGCATAAAGCAGGCTAAACTTGGTTTTCGCCTTTTTTATCGAGGGTGATTCGCGCCCTTCGCCTAATCCGGAGTTTGAATGTGACTGACGATATCGATCAGATCCTTATCAGCGCGCTGATGGAAGACTCGCGTCGCTCGCTCAAAGCGCTGGCGCAGATCAGCGGCCTGTCATCGCCCAGCGTGGCCGAGCGGTTGCGGCGTCTGGAAGAACGTGGCGTGCTCAAGGGCTACACGGTAGAGATCGATCCGAGATGCTTCGGCTATCAGTTGCAGGCGATCGTCCGTGTGCGGCCGCTGCCAGGGCAACTGCAGGAGGTTGAGCGGCAGATCATGTCGATCCCGGAGTTCACCGAGTGCGACAAGGTCACCGGCGACGACTGCTTTATTGCCCGCCTGCACGTGCGCTCGATGGAGCAGCTCGATACCCTGCTCGACCGACTGAATACGTTGGCCGAAACCAACACCGCGATCGTCAAGAAGACCCCGGTCAAGCGGCGACTGCCACCGATGGCGTAGGTGTCTTTTACCAATGATCAGGGTAGATTGGGTTTTTTTGCGGCTAAGGAATGGCGCTATGAAAATTCAGGCAATACTGCTGGCCGGCATGCTGCTCGGCGGCTGTGGCACGATTCAAACAGTAGCGCGCAACGATCAGGCTGCCGTTGACGGACTCAAGCAGCAGAAAAGTTATTGCGGCGCGGTACCGAGAATCTACAGCGGCCTCGCTTATGACTTCTGCACGCTGAACGCTCCGCTGGCCTCAGGCATCGATCCCGATGATCACCGCAACGCGGCGATTCCGGTGGTGCTGGTGGACGCCGTGGTCTCCGGCGCCCTAGATACCTTGCTGCTGCCCTACACGATCTACCGTCAGCAAGTGGACGGCAGCATCGTCATCAACTGAGCAGACACCTTTGTCCAGACGATAAAAAACCCGCCGAAGCGGGTTTTTTATTGCAGCCATTACGATCAGTCGTCGCGGCTCATGATGCCGAACAGTTGCAGCAGGCTGACGAACAGGTTGTAGATCGATACATACAGGCTGATGGTCGCCATGATGTAGTTGCGCTCGCCGCCGTGGATGATCGCGCTGGTCTGGAACAGAATGCAGACCGACGAGAACAGCACAAAGCCGGCGCTGATCGCCAGTTGCAGGCCGCTGATCTGGAAGAAGAAGCTCGCCAGCGTAGCGCCCAGCAGGACAAAGAAACCTGCGGTGATGAAGCCGCCAAGGAAGCTCATGTCCTTGCGGGTGATCAGCACGTAGGCCGACAGACCACCGAACACCAGTGCGGTCATGGCGAAAGCCGAGCTGACCACTTCAGCGCCGCCCTGCATGCCCAGGTAACGGTTGAGGATCGGGCCGAGCAGGAAACCCATGAAACCGGTCAACGCGAAGGCGGATACCAGGCCCCACGCGGAATCACGGAGTTTGTTGGTGAGGAAGAACAGCCCGTAGAAGCCGATCAGCACCACGAAAATGTTCGGGTAGCCGACACGCATCTGCTGGGCTACGAAGGCCATCACACCGCTGAATGCGAGGGTCAGAGCCAAGAGACCATAAGTGTTGCGCAGGACGCGGCTAACCTCTAGCTGCTCAGCCTGCACGCTGTTATTAACTGCGTAATCCTGTTCGCGCATGGCGACACTCCTGTTGGTTTGAAACGTTCAGTCGCAAAGATCATAACAGACGCTCTGTAACAAGCCATGCAGAGAGTTTGACAGTGTGTTTCATTCAGGTATTATGGCGCCCGCAACGCAAACGGAGGTGTGGCCGAGTGGTTTAAGGCAACGGTCTTGAAAACCGTCGACTGTAACAGGTCCATGAGTTCGAATCCCATCGCCTCCGCCATCTTAAGTACGACAAAGCCCTGATTATTCAGGGCTTTGTCGTTTCTGGGTTTTGAGATTTCAGCTGCGCTCGTTGAGGCGTTACAAAACTTTTTGAGACGCGTTACAAAACTTTCTGATTTTTCTCCCTTCTCCGGCGTCCTCCCAAAGTAAAACACCCTTCATGTAACACGGTGCTACGCTGGGCTCTTTCACGGAGGAACGCCCAATGCCAAATTCTGATCTACTCCCTTCCCTGCTCTTCAAAATCAATGAAAACCAGCTCGCCCTCGAAGCTGCCATCATGGAGCTCACGCTCTGGGTAGAGCAGCGCGGATCCGCGGACGTCGCGGAAAACGTTCGCGCATCCCTTAGGGCGATAGACAAAAACGAGGAATTTATCAAGATGACGTTGGCAGTCTTGATGACGCCAGAATGACGAATGTCAGCCATTAGATTTATAGCAGCAAAGAAAGACACTTAAGTAGATCTAGCTTGTATCATTTTTGAGAAAATCACTGAAGAAAAATCAAATAATTTTACAATATGTAATTTATGGCTAATAGCGATTTGATTTATTTCAAACCATTATATGCAATTTAACTTTACCAACTAAAGTATCTTCAAACAACCACGCTTACGAACGAAGGATGAAGAGGCGATGGCTAGACTACTAATTCTTTGCATATCGGTTCTTGCGATATCATGTGCATCATTTGCCGACAACAATACAAAGAAACTAGCCCTTTCTGAAATCGATTCCGAGTGCATATCAAAACGACCAGAACCACGAATTCCCGACGACAGCTTACTTCTTGCAAAAACGAGGCTGACAAATCAATGCAAAGGCATCGTGGATATCACAGGAGCTTGGCATAAAAACGGCACATTCTTTAGCAACGGTACAACTGGCACAATCAGATTAAAAGAAAGCGAATCAGTAGTGGTAAGAGCTTTAGGCGATGGCCCCGCAACCTACGAGTATGTCATTTATAAAGTTATTCTTATTAACTCCAACGGCGTTGCTTGCAGTCCCCCTGGAGAAGACCTAGGGCACTCACTTCCTGGCAGAGGCATAGCAGTGTTGCTTTTACCAAGCTTACCTCCCGGTGATACGCAGAAGTTGTGCACCTCGACTACCGGATCGCAGGGCAAGTATCTTGCTGGAGCAAACTGCTACTCTCTTAATATTGCGCAAACTGATTTAGAGCAACGATCCGGATGGAAATGCGAGAGTGACGTGGTTTGCGGTGACGGAGTGATAATCAGCAAGATTGAAATCGCGGATGACAATACTGGCTCGCGAGTATGTGCGGTAGCGAAAAATAGTAGTTCGCGTAGTAAAAAAATATTAATCAATCTGAGATTTCAGTGATCACTCAATTAAAGTACCTGATTTTTTCTCACGCTTTCAAACAACCCCAGAGGTTCGTTGCTATACCCAACCAACTTACCCCCCCACCTTGAAACCTAAACGCACTCAAACTCTAGCACTCAGCAAAAGATTCCCTAGGCTTTCCGTGCATCAAAACTAAATGATGCCGACGAAAGAGCAGCACAAACCTTCTCTAACGAGGAAAATAAGATGTGGAAAATTCTTGATCTAGATGACGGCATATGGGTAGACCTTGGGTCTTTCTCTACAATTGCGGAAGCCGAGCAGAATATCTCCAGATTCAAACGAGGCGAAGATAGTGTTTACGCCTTCTGGGATGGCCCTATCTCTTCCGACAAAGCCGAGCAAGATATAAAAGCAGAGGAAATCATTAATGTTAACCGCGGACGGATATTGAGAACGACTATTGGATTGAAGCCTGGTGACAAAGAGGTTGGTGTAAGCGCCTGCTCCGGAAACTGCTTTTGCGTAATAGCAAATGGCTCACGTGACTGCGAGACTAAATATTGTAATTCCAACGGGTGGTGCTGGTGGGTATCTTGTGGAAGTAGTTGCTGATTTCTAAGATATACCATTGAGGCGCCCTCTGAATTAGGTGGGCGCCCCATTTTTTCTCAACCGTTTCCTGCATTTCGTCGCCATCCGCTCGCCCAGATCAGGCACCTCGATTACTGTATATCCAAACAGCACCATGCAAGGCACTCCTTTGGTTCCCTTCGATATCGAAAACACCTGCGACTGGCTCGGCTGTCCGACACCGCTCGAAACCTGCCGGCACCAGCTGCGGATGTATGAGTACGAATTCGAAGCTCTCACCCTGAAGCTCGAGCGCGCACTGGCAAATGTTGAAGGGTTGGTTCGGGACAACGATACGCTCACGCAGGAAAGAAATTCCTTCAGGGCAAAGCTTCAATACGCCGAGGGGGATTTACTCAGCGAAAGACGCCGATTCGCTGACGTGTCGCACCAGAGAGACCATCTCTTCCAAGAAAATCAGCGCCTTCTCAGGGATGCGCGGGAACGGGCGAGCTGACCGATCTCACATAAGCCTGACACGCCTGCAGCGCTATCAATCCACGGTCTCCAGTGTCGGTGATGGCGATAATTCTTTGAGCATGCGCTGGGTCAAGTCGGGCTCGTACGGCTGCATAATCCACGCTGCCGGCGCCGGCGGTGGCAGGCACCCCACAGCCTTTTGCAGCGTAGGTTGCGTCGATGAGGACTGACAGCCGCATATCAGAAGTGGCAAGGCGATCACGCAGGCGATCTTGGTTCTTTTTAGCATCGGTCATTTTCTCGAAGTGGGTTTGCTCACTGGCCGCCAGCCATTGCTCAAGCGCAATGCGCTTATCCTGCTCGGCCTGCTGCGCAGTGGCCGCGGCCTGGGTCAGTTGATTCAGGGTTTCGGCATTCAACCGCGCCTGCTCGGCCAATTGCCGCCCGTACCGCCAGTCCTGAAATTCCCAAGCACTGCCAGCGCCGATCAGTACCAGCGCCAGCACACCGACTGTTTTCCACGGGACGGCGATCACACCAGCACCGCCCGCGCACGCGACCAGATCTCCAGTCGATCCTGTAAACCATTCAGACCGCCATTAATACGGCGAGTAATGGTGTTGAACTGGTCTCGGTCAGCCAGATTGTTCAGCCCGTTCTGCTTCCAGAACCACGCTGCTGACATGGCCGCGTACTGGGGCAGTTCCAGCAGCTCCGGCTGAGTGATCAGGTCAAGGCCCAGCGCCTCGCCGCACGCGGCATAGTTCGCTCGGCCGGTAATCTGGATCAGGCCCCGACCACGATATTTCGAACCATCACCGGGTTGGGTATTGCCCAGATCTGCTCGCCCCTCGTATTTCGCTTGAGCCGGGGTCGGTCCCCAGATCTCGCGAACGTAGCGCAGCTGTCCCGACTCATGGCCGAGCTGGGCGATGAACGCGGCAACACGCTTTCTACCGACGATTTGGTAGCGCTGCATTGCTGTATTCAGGACAGGTACAAAAATACCCGCGACTGAGCGCGCGTTGGGGAGGATCTGCAGCAACTGCTGCTGAGTGAGCGACATAAAAACTCCAGACATAAAAAAACCGCACTCAGGCGGCGATGGGATGCGGCTACTGCTTCTCGATGTTCACCACCTTGAGTGGTGGTTTCGGCCCTTTCTTTTTCTTGCCCTTGGATTTACCTGCTTTGCCGGCATTGCATTCGACCGTGGTGGACCAGCCAGACTGGGTGAACACCTGCTCGACCGAATCCGCCAGGTATTTGCCATCAAGCCCGACCTTGAACCCCTGAGCGATGATGGGACGCTCGGCGAAGATGTCCGTTCGGCCGGGCATCTCAAGCCGAACATCGGCGGTCGAGCGGTTGAACGCCGAAAGACGGGCCTTTGCCGCCGCCTCAGCAGCGCCTTTGTTTGGGTATATATGGCGGTCGGTATGCACTGCCGGCAGGCCATCCGGAGCGTCATCATTGTCGATGGTGATCACCGCGAGCTTGCCGTTCTTCTTGTCCTGATGCTTGGTGGCGACCGCCTTGTGTGAGTTGCGATCACCGAGACTGAATTGCCAACGGCTGAGGTCGCGTCGAGTCAGGGTAATGGCGCCGAACGTCCTACCGCTGGCTGTCTGGCCACCCTGACGCGGCATCACCAACAGCTTGCTGTCGGCGACCTTGGCTGCCGGAATGCCAGGGCCAGTAGCTGGAATGCGGAACGCACGTAGTCGATGGAAACCATCTCTTGCAGCGGCCACATCAGCAAGGTGTCGAGCGCAGCCTTGTCGATACCGATCAGGGGCAGTTCGCCGAGGCGCGGTTTAAGGTGACACTTGATGATCGAGGCGCCGGTGTTCTTGCGCTTGGTCGACAGATTGCGATCGCGCGACATGCGATCCGCGAACCAGTCCAGCAGTTCGCCAACAGCGTTCCACTTCGACAGGCTCGCCCCCTCCCCGGCGTCCAGGCGCAGCCGAAGCGACGGCAGCGCCGCTACAACCTGTTTGTGAGTCAGCTCGGGGAACGTCCCGATGGGATTCCACTTGCCCTTCAACACCAGGTACCACGAGCCACCGGTTCGAGCCTTGTTTAAGCGCAGGTAGAGGCCCTTACCCAACCGGAGACGGTACTTTGATCAACCTTGAGCTTTTCAGCGGTAACCTCTTGTGTGCCGAAGAAGGCAACGAGGTCCTTGTAAATAGTGTTCATGTCGCCCCTCCATACGGGAATACCCATATTGTAATTTATGGGAATACCGATTTGCAAGGATATGGGAGCACCCGTAATACTCAACGAATGGAATTTAAAGACCGATTAAAGGCCGCAAGGCGACACGCGAAGCTCAACCAAGTAGAACTTGCCCTGAAAGCAGGAATTACTCAGACGTCGATTTCTGATCTTGAGCGCGGCAAATCAAAAGCATCTACGCACGTCGTAAAGATTGCGGACGCCTGTGGTGTGAACGCCAAATGGCTCTCAGACGAGATTGGTCCGATGACTGGACCAGCGAGCTCGGAGTCGTCCCAGCATTCCGAATCGAACGTCAGTTCAACTCGCCAGCCCATCGAGTCCTTCCGCTATCCAGTTATCAGCTGGGTGGCCGCTGGCGCATGGGCCGAAGCAGTCGAGCCCTTCCCTCCTGGATTCTCCGATCGGTACGAACTCTCGGATTACAACTCAAAAGGTCCCGCGTTCTGGCTTGAGGTCAAAGGCGACTCGATGACATCGCCAGTTGGGATGAGCATCACTGAGGGAACGCTGATCCTGGTCGACACTGAAGCCGATGCCCAATCTGGGAAGCTGGTGGTGGCCAAGCTTGCAGACAGCGATCAAGCCACATTCAAAAAACTGGTTGATGACGGCGGGCGGCGCTTCTTGAAGCCGCTGAACCCCGCTTACCCTATTGAGATGTGTGCGGAAAATTGCCGGATCGTCGGCGTTGTCGTCAGGGCGCTGCAGAAGCTTTAGGTATCGGGTGCGACGGGATTCGTAGGAGTTCGCCATGAAAGATTGTACGGGGCCTGTCGGAATAGGTATCTCGACCTGGATTTCCAAGGACATGTCTGCTCGCTGAGTCTGCAGACACACCGCCAAGGAGTTGTTCACGTAATACGTTACCCTTTTCCCAGTAGGGAAAAACGATATCGTAAACATGCCAAGGAGAAAACATGGAAAAGTTAGCGGCAGTAAAGTATTTCCCTTCCGTCAGAGCTGGTCAATATGACCTTCTTGCGCTACAAGAAATCGAAGAAGAACGAAAAAAGAAAATAACACCTATAATTTCAGCTCGTGGAAATACACTAAAGCAAATAACCGACTTTGCGACAAAGTGGGGTGATAACTATTTCTGGATCGACTCCTCGCGATTCGGACAAGACACTGAGGATCCTGTTGCCAATCCCGCTAACAATGACGACAATAATTTCGAAAACAAGTTACAGATGTTTCTGTCACTACAGGAAATAAACAGAAAGACCCTACCGATTCTGGGATTCAAGTCAGGTGACAGCCAGAGATCAGCCGTTCAGTTTGGGCTTAAGCTTCTAAAAGAATTTCCGCTCGTTGCACTTCGCATTGAGGGGACCGGGAGTGTGCTAGACAAAAACATATCTATTGCAAGAGCATTCCTTAATGCGGTAAGCGACGACGACTTCAATAAGACCATTCTAATAGTGGACTTATGGAGTACTACCGACATGCCTTCTCTTCAAGAAGAAGGCCCAGTTATGAAAATACTCAATCTGCTAAATGAATACCCTATAAAGAACGTCGTCACCCTGAGTACTTCGTGGCCAGAGGATCGACCTGACCGAGGAATGAATACTTACGCACAGTGTATTGACCCGCTATGGCAAGCGATTGTTCACTCTCAGCTTTCAGAGAGGGGGGTGAAATGCTTCTATGGCGATTATGCCGCAACAAATCCCGTCAAGGATCTGCTTGACGACTATGACCCAAGCAAGATGTCACAGCCAATCCCCTTCGCAGGCTATTACACTTCATGCTCTTGGTATCAGGAGCGCCAAGGTGCCGGCGGGGAGAACGAGAAGTACAGAGAAATCGCAAAATCATTTCAGAAGCTCCCCGGCTACCACACTGACAACTTTTGTTGGGGCACGAGAGCCATCGCGGCTATCGCATCAACAAAGAGAGAGAAAGCCGGACATATGGCTTACTGGAACAAAATCCGCATAAACCAACATATTTGCGCGATGATAAAAGATATCGATGATGGTCTGCTTCAACGAATTTTAAAACCACAACAGACTGATGAAATAATTGATCAAGATGATTTAGATGAGTTGATTTAATTAGATCGGCGAGCTTTCAACCGAGCCAAAACGTAGGCTCGGATCGCTTCAATAGTAATCTCTTTGGAAACCTTGGCTCTGATTTCAGCCTTGGTTTCCTTGGAACGAGTAGGTATATCATTCCGTCGACAAAGCTCATCAAGTTCATCACGCCACAATAAGCCCGTCAGATCATAAGCGCTGAGCGCGTTGTTGCGTTGAGCAGCGCGCAGCATAGCGACACCACCAAGATCATCCACAAGCAAAACACCGGTTTTCTTGGGAGTCATGGACAAGGCTTTCTCAAGATGTCGACCGTGCGTGCAAAGCCATACCTCATCAAAAACATTGAAGTAAGCCTCACATTGAGCTGGCCATCGTTTAAGATTATCGGCACCGGATTTTATTTCAAACCCTACGAGCCTGCCGTTTGCCAGGGCCAAATCAGCCCTGAAGGATGTGTCGATAGTCTTGCCGCTTTTATGGTTTACAAAACCAAGTTCATCGATAAGCACATCATCTGAACTGTTAGATAAGTTTGTGGAAACCCAGTCCCTTAGTCTTTCTCGAATATCCATTGGGCTCAACATAAATCAATTCCTTCGGGTCTCGCAAAACGTGACAGATTATAGGTAATTATCCAGCATTCCTCCAGAACCAATGATCCATAAGCCCTGCGCAATGCTGGCTTTTTGTTTCTCGCACCCTGCCCCGACTGCCTCGCGCTCCAGCGCCACCCTATTCCGTCTTAAAACCGCCCCCGCCAGGGTTCGCTAATCCAGTCCATGAAAGCCCCACTTGTGCGGGCTTTTGTGTCCTGAGAAAAGACAGATCATCGACAGCGACTCTGATGCCCTTGCCAAAATACAATCATACAAATACTGTATATTCATACAGCTTAGCAAGGAGCACTACATGCAGCAACTCGCCCACCCTACAAGCCCAGCAAAAAACTCCTACGAGCTTGTTGGTCGACGAATTCAACGCCTGATCGCAGCGCCGAATGTGCAGAAGATCCAATCCATAATTGTTACCAGGCGTGAAGACGAGCCCGCTGACGCATGGCTAAAGGTCATTCAGGAGATCGAGGAGACCAGCGGAGTACGCATGGATCGTCTTGAGGGAGGTGCCGTCCGGATCGGATGGCGGGAGTACTGCGAAGCGTAAAGAGGGCCCGCCATCGAGCGGGTTTTTTATCACCTTTGAAAATAATATGGGAATACCCATTGACTGATTATATGGGTTTACCTATATTTGCTTTCGAGCCAAGACAACACCGGCCAAGCAGCGAAAGCCGCGCCGCTCTTTAACAATCAGCGCAACAAACAAACCAACAGACCGCATTGCCTCTACCGGCGACCGGCGAGCAGACAGGCCCGAAAGCCTGCCAACGACAGGGAAAACCTTGTACGGCTGCCCGATGGTGAAACGCCAGAACCGAGTGAATGACCCGGCAAGCAATGCGCCCCGCCCCTTCCGGCGGCAATTGGACGGAAAGCATCACTGAGCAGCCTTCTCGCGAGGGCTGCTTGGGATGACAACCGACAGGTAATCAACCATGAAGCACGCAACAGAAATTGCTCAGGTCGAAATGCACCCATTGATGCAACAGCGTAGGGAAGTTCTCAACGCCTTGTTTGTTCGCTCCCACGCAGCCCGTGGAGAGTTCGCCCGACTTGCAGGTCTGGCGGCGCCAGATAAGAAAGTGCGCTTTCAGGTGAGGACGGTCGGCAATGCCTACCACATCGTTGACCTGGTCACCGGCAAGACAAAGGCCTTCCGCTTCAATTATCAGGTCGCGCTGAACATGGCGATCGCATACGAAAAGCAGGCCAATCGCCTGGCGGAAGGTGTGCATTGATCGGTGCACCAATGCCAAACCCACGAGACCAGTTGCGCGACAACCTGAACCAGCAACTTGATCAGTTCTTCGGTTCCGGCGGTAAAGCTCAGCAAATCCCCAGTGGCGTCACTGGCGATCCAAAGCTGGCATCCACCCCGCACCACGACCGCCTGCGCGTCCAGCGCAACAAAATCGCCCCGAAAGTGCACGAGCTGGCCAAATCCGGCAAAACCATGAGCGAGACAGCGAAGACGCTGAACATGCACGTCAAGCGGGTTGCGCTCATCGCCAGCGAGAACGCATTCAAGTTCAACTCATGAAACGCATCAGTAACCGGGCGACGACACGCCGCCGACAAACCTGGCTGGACTTGCCGGCCAGCGGTATTGAAGAGGTAGGCCATGGCCGACGAACAACAGGAGGAGCCGACGGCGGAAGCCATCAAGCAGCGCAAGAAGCGCAAGAAGGAAGCCGCCAAGAATGCCGCGCTGGGCATAGAGAAGTTCACTGTTGAAGTGGCTGATGTGTTCAAGCCTGACCTGAAGAAGGTCATGAAGGCCCACGGCATCAACAACCAGCAGGACATTCACCAGCGGCTGCTGAAGAACCTGATCGAAGCGGACTTCGAAACGCAGGCCGGGATGCTTCGGAATGTCACGACACCTTATGAACCAAGCAAAAAGGTGTCGCGAGCATTTTATGAAAGGAGCCTTGCCGAGATTGCGGCGGATCCGGGGGACGAGATCATTTCACCATCGTGATCAGGATGATTTGGAAACACTGATGTGACGATTGAACGGCGGATAGACCGACATGCTATCGGTAACTTCGTATGACGCAACTACCTCGCCAGCGGTGTTTAGCTCGTCATACCAATAAATGTCCGTGTCCTGACCTTTTCGAGATCCTTTGGCTTCCATCCCCTTGTCGACCAGCGTGTGGCCTTCAGGAATTGGCATTTTTTTGTAGTGCTCTTCCATCTGCGTTTCTCCATGTGCCGGCCCCATGCCGGTTACCTGTAATACCCCAACCCAAACCAAATTGCCACCACCGGCCACTGAGAGCGGCGCCTGTACTGGTCTCATGAGTAATAACTGGAGGTATCTTGTTTTCATGGATCACAGAACGACGAAGTGCTGCAATAAGCCGATTGGATAACCGGGACGCACGGAAAACGCGAGCGACCTAATAGGTTTCATCAAAATATGAAGAGGAGCGGATTAAGCCACTCTCATTTCAAACGCCAAAAAGCGAAAAGCCATTTTCCCGGCCGCTCTAGCTACCCGCATTGCGAGAACGCGGCCGGTGGCTCACCCATTATGGCTGTTAAAGCAAAGCCGATCTGGATATTAGAGAATAAGCTACTGGGAACTATTTTTTATCATTTCCAGTGCAACTACAGCCGCATCTATTTCAGCAAGCAGTTTTTCGCAATAGTCGTCACCACTGACAAATAGGTACAGCGAGCCAGGTACACGTTCAACAGAAAGGTTTATCAAAAAAATTTGATTAAAAATTGCAGAGTCCACACCTTGAATAGACAGTACGTCCTTCATATGTTGTTGCGACTGCTCTAAATCCTGAGTGATAGTCTCAACAAATTTATCGGTGACGACTAGGGTTTTGGCGCCGCTTATCGCCGCCCTAACCCTCGTCCGCGCATCTTTAGCTACTGCTAAAGAGCGTTCAGCAGCATCTTTCTTAGCTTTCTTTTCTGCTCCAGCTCTAATCCTGGAATCACGCCGCGCAATCCAAACCGCTGCAAATATTGCTGCTACCGACCCCACTGCTTGAACCCATGCTGCAACCTCAGACTTATTCATGCCCGACCATTGCACCAAAGAAGCAATCAGCCAGAAAGTTGGCCCGAGAATAAGCGATACCCACATTGCTTTTATTGCGAACTGAGCACTGAGCTCCAGTTGTAATTTGAACCCCATTCCGCGCGCTTCCTGCTCAAAAAATGGGCATATAACACCAAGCCACATCAAATTGCCACCACCGATAACGGAGGGCGGCGCCTACCCGAGGTAATCGCAATGCCTGTTCTCCACAGCGTGATTCACAGAATCGACAAAAAGCCTGATGGTTCGCCGGCAGTTTTGTTCCTCGGCGGCGCCGAGCAGGTCGAAAACCAGGCGCGTGACGACCTGATGAACCAGTTCAACGAAAGCTACAACGCTAACGCCGGCTAGGGCTGGGGATTTTTCCACGCCGAATCTGGCGCGTTCCCATTCAGCGGCTGGCTCGCCAAGTATCTGTCGGGCGGCTCCGCCTTTCTCGATTTCAGCGTCATCGTCGTCGAGCACCTGACCCGGCTGATGGAAGAGTCGAACCTGACCACGGGCGGCCACGCGCTCTTCTGTCACTATCGGCAAGGCCTCACCGACTATCTGATCATGGCCTTGATGCAGGAAACGAAAGCGGTGAAAATGACCGAAGAACTGCACCTGATGTCGGTCAAACGCCTGGACCTGGATCACATCCGTCTGGCTGCACGCATTAACATCAGCGAATGGCAGAACAATCCGCAGTCGAAGCAGTACATCTCGTTCCTGAAGGGCAAGCAGGGCCGAAAGCTCAACGACTACTTCCGCGACTTCATCGGTTGCCAAGAAGGCGTCGACGGCCCGGGCGAGACCCGTACGCTGCTCAAGGCCTTCAGCGACTTCGTCGAGAGCGAAGACCTGACGGAAGACTCTGCGCGCGAGAAAACTCAAACACTCGTCAGCTACTCGATGGCCCAAGCCAAGCTTGGCGAGCCGATCACTATTGGCGAGCTGTCAGAGTTGATCAAAGAAGACCAGCCGACGGCGTTCGCGGACTTTATCAAAGCCGGCGACTACGGGCTTTCAGCCACCCTGCCGCCGGACAAAAAGACCATCAACAAATTCCGGCGATTCACGGGCCGGGCCGAGGGGTTATCGATCAGCTTCGAGCAGCACCTGCTGGGCTCGAAGATCGAATTTGACCAAGCCGGTGGCACGCTGACCCTTCGCGGCCTGCCTACGGCGTTGACCGATCAACTCAAGCGCGCAACCGTGTAACTCTATTCGAGCTACGAATTAACGCTGGTCTGGAATGAAGGAATGGGCTGCATGGGGAATGGCCGATAGGCATCGATGTTCTTGTTCAAGAACGATGCGACGGCCTCGGCATCCTCGATTGTCGCATCCGGTTTCAGGTCGAACACGGGAGGACCGTCTGGCAGGCCAGGAATTTGATCGTAAAACTCCAACGTTAGATATGGGCGACCGTCGCCTGTTTCCTTGACCGTGAATTTCACTCGCGTCTTGTAGCTCATTGCTGCGCTCCTTGATCCGGCCCCATGCCGGGCCGAACACAAATACCGCAACGATAGGCAATACGCCAGCTCAGACAAAGCTCGGCGGCTCAACAAGCCGATGCGTCGACTCCATGTATCTGGCCAGGTCGATCACGTCCCGAAGAAACACGGCCACCTCCAGCTTCACCGCGTCGTCCGGCAGCCCTATCCGTTTCAGCATCGCTTTAGCGTCCTCTTCGATAGCCGCTAGCGCATCTACATCGCTCTGCAACCTCATGTCGGCCTCCTGCCAGTGTGAGCTGAGAGATAGATACACCGTCTGGTGGCTTGCCGGCCAGCGGAATTGAAGAGGTAGGCCATGGCCAAGAGCAATGCAGATCACTCAGCGAAAGCCGCGGCGAAGAGGAAATCAGGCTGCACTGCCTGCTTGGTACGCGCCAAGCCCTCGCTGAGCTGATGGCTTGGAGCGGCATAGAGGAACAGGTCGAGGCGATCACGCTGATGATTCACCATCTGCACGGACTTGGCCCAGGCGGCGCCCTTCCCCTACTCACCCCGCCGCGACACGAATACGTGATACCTGAAAACGTGTCGCGCAGTCTGGATATTGCAAGGCTCAGGGCGGAAATGAAAATGATTGAACATTGATGCTTACGGCCTTCCCGCACTATGCATCATGCTTATCAAACTTTCAGAAAATCAAACAACTGTTCCTCGCCGGTCAATAGGTCAGACTCATTGAGTTGGCATTGCAGTCCATAACGTTTAAATACCGCACGAACTGCTTTTGCATACGACACGTCAACGTATGGCGAAACGTAAACTTCTTCGATCAGATCAGATATATCCATGTTCATCTGATATGGTTCTGACTCAAACGTATCAAGCGTTTCATAAGAAATATTTGGAACAAAAAAGGCTCTTATTTCGTTCTCATGGGAGAACTGATTCCGCTTTAAAAGTGGTGCAATGTGTCCGCCAGTCATGCAGTCCCTAGGCGTCAGGCTGGCGTCTGCATAGTCGAGATACTTTACTTTCCCTATGAACATTTTATTAGACCAGGAAAGCTGTTCCGCAGTCTCTAGCGCAGCTTTCAGCTTGCCAACCGTCGAGCGTATCGCCACGCCCTTGTTAGACTCACCGTACAGCTTCCACATTGCCTCAGATTCGCACACCCCTCCATACCAGCAGTTGACGAGGATTCCTTTAGTAAGCTGAGTAAATGTTTTCCTAAATTTTTCCGGCCGTTCTGCAAATTGGGATTTGAATCTGATAAGCGCATCTGTAAACTCCGGATTTCCTGCCTGGGTGACGGAAAGGTTTTCCAAGTGTTTTATATTTTTCTGTGTATCTTCGTAGAACTTATCACCTATTGAATACATCAGCTTAATCACAAAGGCTGGAGGATACCCTTCAAACGGATCGGTCTTTTTGTAGAATGAAAGCGGCGAAAAAAACAGACCAGAATCTTCTAGCAAGTTGATAAATTTATCGATGCTCATGTAGCGCCAAATTGTGGTGTCTTCTGTAAGCCCACCAATCAGTTCTACCTGCATGCCTCGTCTCCATCCGGCTCCATGCCGGGCCGAACACAAATACCCCACTTCTACGAATCACGCCAGCCGGCGAGGCAGGCGTACGCCTGGAGAATGCTTATGAGCACTTTCGCTGTGTTTGGAATGACCATTGATGTCGCCACCGCCGAGGCGCGCAAGAAAACGAGCGGCACGCGCAAGAACCTCAAGGCTCCAGGCGGTGTCGAGCCAATACCGGAGCCTGAGTGGCTTGAGTTGGTTCGTAAGCGTGCTGAGAAGATCATGGGGGGAGCTACAGTGCGTCAGCTCTCGCCAATGTTCGACGCGCCGCAGTACGCCGAGCAGTTCATGGAGCTGGCTCGTAAGGCCGGTAAGAGCCGGAACATACGGATCAGGACCAAGCGGACATTCCTAAACGCCGACGGCAGTAGGTTATTAACCCGAAGACCAAAGCGCCAAGGGTTGGCTTTACTGAATGGTTTCCAAAACAAGAAGCCCAAGCAGTAGCCTGAGCTTCAGGCGTTCCTTTACTTTGAGTGAAAACCTGTAATCCAGCTAAGCACATTCCAGTCAATACCGGGGATTCTAATCGTGCAAATCAACAAAACGAACCAAACCAACGACAAGCAAATACCAACATAAATTGGTATACGACTCGCCGAAAAGCGCTTCATTATTAGCCAATTCACGAACCGCCTTTTTACTCGTCCTCCTTGAATACTCTCTTGTATGGCCTCTCGATTGTAATCCTCTTGAAACAGATGAATTAAGAGCTTCCTTGATTCAAGTTGGGAGTAGAGATGGCTATCAATTTCAACATTATTGTCGTCAATTTTTTGTTGCAATCGATCATGTACAGTCCAAACCTTCATCATCACCTGTTCAGACTTTTGAGTATTAAGCTCCCAGTGGACCTGCCAGTACTTTGCTCCGGCCGCCATGCCCGCTTGAAGAACTGAAACAGCTAAGCCCGCAACGCATATCATAAAACTTACAATTGGGATTTGACCTGCCGACTGGCACACTCCTGCAAGGAGAACCCCTTGAAAAATCATGAAGAAGTTATTGCGTTGAACTAGTTGGGAAATTTCAAAATTTCTCAGCTCGACACAAAGCTCATAAATTCCCTTCCAGCCTCGTAAATCGCTCACTGCGGACTTTACATGCCCTTCCGCAATTTTGGACTGAGTGGGGCCAGGCAGGGCTCCGAAGTCAGACCCCATTATTTCGTTGTTTTCGCCGCTCATCCCTGCTCTCGTTCGAAGTAAAAGCGGTGATTATCGCTGCTTTCCTTAAATACAGGTATCCCAATGGACATTACTTACGGCTCGGTATGCTCCGGCATCGAGGCGGCAACGCTTGCATGGAAGCCGCTCGGGATGCGTGCCACGTGGTTCGCCGAGATCGAAGCCTTCCCCAGCGCAGTGCTGGCTCACCACTACCCGAACACGCCGAACCTCGGCGACATGACCAAACTCGGCGCCCAAGTGCTGGCCGGCGAGATCGCCGCGCCGGACATACTAGTCGGCGGGACACCGTGCCAGGCGTTCAGCGTGGCGGGCATGCGCGAAGGCCTCACCGACCCGCGCGGCGCCCTCACCATCAAATATGTGGAGCTTGCAGATGCAGTTGACTATGTTCGCGCCGGTCAGCGAAAGCCCGCCTGCGTTGTCGTCTGGGAAAACGTCCGCGGCGTCCTCAGCGACAAAGGCAACGCCTTCGGATGCTTTCTTGGCGCGCTTGCTGGGGAAGACTGCGAACTGCAGCCTTCAGGGAAAAAATGGCCGGACGCTGGTTGTGTGTATGGACCCAAAAGAACAATCGCGTGGCGGGTCCTGGACGCCCAATATTTCGGCCTGGCCCAACGACGCCGCCGTGTGTTCGTTGTCGCAAGTGCTCGAGACGGATTCGATCCCACCGAGGTACTTTTTGAGCGCGAAGGCCCTCGCAGGGATCGGCCGCCGGGATGGCCGGAGAAGCTCGCAGTTCATCCTACTCTCACGGCACAAGGCGGAGGCTCTCTCGATGACAGAGAGGCATATGTATTGGAGCCCGAAGGTGTGCGCCGAACAAGCGTAATAGAATGGGAGCGTTGTCAGGGGTTTCCAGATGATTACACACGGATACCATGGTATGGAAAGCCTTCAAGTGAATGCCCGGATGGACCTCGATACAGGGCGATCGGGAACAGCAAAGCAGTTCCGATCGCGGAATGGATTGGTATCCGAATCATGAGTTCGCTAAGTTACCCGTCATAGTTATTGACTTGCCTCCTCCAGGCACTCTTCATCCACCTCATCGGGCTCGTCCGATTCTTCCTCAGCAGTGTCTTGAAATGCCGAAATGAAAGCAGCGCGCTCTGCTGCTGGCAAATAATCAATTACGATTACATCATCACCTGCCGTAAGCGCCCATCTCAGCGGAACATTATCACGGTAGCGTTGCCAGTCCGAAATGAGCATCCAGTCTCTAACAACGCCATAAATCGTCGTCGTAACTCCGGCATTTTTTGATCGCTTAACATAGTCATCTGGTATAAGTTCATTTAGTTCCGCAAGCGTAACAACACCAAAAAGCCGGAGCTCCTCTATCAAATCACCCAACCCATCTTTCAACTCGAGATGTTCTAAAGGAAAGCCACGAGTTCTCGACCAACCCTCAACAAACTCCAGCAAATTTATTGAGTTTATTTCCATATTCAAGTCCCCTGCCGTTACCTCGCGCTGAACATCCTGAATATAGGTATCAATTTCACTTGATAGCTCATCAAACCCTCTATCAGCAATCTCCAGCATCCCTGCATACAAGTACAGCTTCCTTTCCGCCGCCTTTGGTAACTTTCCGGAAAATTTATAATTCCTATCATGCGCCAATTCGGCCCAAGCGTGCTGCAAAACAGTTCTCACTTGGAACTCAAACTTCAGCCCATCAAGTCCTTCATACTCGGGAAGCCCTTGCCTCTTTGAACCTAAATCACATACAAAATGCAAAGACCTATATCCGATCTGATTAACTAACAAAGAAGCATCTTTGTTGCTCGAGTTTTTTAAATCAACATTAAAAGCGTCGCTAATCAAATTAGAAACCTTTTCAACCTGAGACTCAAAAAAAACAATTACTCTTATCCCTGAGAGATCAGTGAGTTGCGACGCCGGATCCTTGTACCCCTTCCTTTTTACTTTTTTAACGACACTTTCGACATCCTTTACACGACTAGTTACGGCCAAATAGTCTACGGAGTTGCTTTTCAGCAAGTTCTCCACGATCGACGAAACAGATCTGGCCAACAACTCATGCTTCGGCAGGATCTCACCCAGCCACTCCTTTAACTTAATCGAGTTCAACTTCAACCTCCATGATTTCTTTATCGATTTGAAATATGACCAAGAACCGGCTCAACAAACGCTACCGTAAATTGACATTTTTTGAAAACAATTCCTGCGTCGGCATCGCTAAAAATCCTACCCGATTAGAAGCCAAATGCTGCGCGCCCCAACTAGTAGTTTTGGTTAAGTCGAACTCTACTCGTGTTCAACTCAACAAAGCCACTCATTGTTGGGGGCAACAAAAAGCATGTCCCGCAGTTCGCCATACAGGCGCGCAGCTTTTCAAAGCTTGGATTGAACAATTCACTACCACCTGCTGCCGGTGCACTCGGCATGGAGCAACAAAATGAAAACTGAAATCCTCTCGGATGAAGAGCTGGCCGAGCTTACCGGTTACAAAGCCCGGGCATATCAACGTCGCTGGCTGATTGATCGACAATGGATGTTCGTCGAAAGCCGCGGCAAGCGCCCACTGGTTGGCCGGATGTACGCCCGCATGAAGCTGGGCATGATCAGCTCCACGATTACCGATCTGAACCCGCCGCCGGCGGCGCCGGTGTGGACGCCTGACTTCTCGCGAGTGAACTGATATGCGCCCCCGCAAGATCGAAACCCGCAATTTGCCTCCCAGGATGTATCAGTGGACACGAAAACGGAAGAGCGGAAAGGTGTGGATCGCCTATTACTACTTGGACATGACCGGCAAGGCTATCCCGCTGGGCAAGGATCTAGACTTGGCTAGGATCAAATGGGCGGACTTGGAGGCGAAGGAAAAGCCGCTCGATCTGCGCACCATGAAAGGCATCTTCGACCGATACATCCGCGACATAGTATCGAAGAAAGCGCCGCGCACGCAGAGAGACAACCTTTCGGAGATTAAGCAGCTCCGGCCGATGTTCGACGGCGCACCCATCGACTCGATCACTCCTGCAACGATCGCCGGATACCGCGACGCGCGGACGGCCAGGGTTCGAGCAAATCGGGAGATTGCGACACTATCGCACGTCTTCAACATCGCTCGGGAATGGGGACTGACGACAAAAGAAAATCCCTGCCAGGGCGTGCGAAAAAACAAAGAAACACCGAGGGACTATTACGCAAACGATGTGGTTTGGGATGCTGTTTACATGAAGGCAGCTCAAGAGCTGAAAGACGCGATGGACTTGGCATATCTGACCGGGCAACGACCGGCAGATGTCTTGGTCATGAGGAAGGACGATGTCGAGGGAAATTACTTGGGTGTTCAGCAGAACAAGACACACAAAAAGCTGCGTATCCAGATGACTGACGGTGATGAATCAAACAGCCTAGGCTTGCTGATCGGGAAAATGGCCGAGCGCAATGCTCAGCACATTTGCAGCTATTTGATCGTGAGCTCGCGCGGCAAACGGATGACGGCGAAGATGCTTCGCGATCGATGGGACGACGCTAGAGAAAGAGCCAAGAAAGAGGCCAACGAAAAAGGCGATGTCCAGCTGGCGGAGAAAATCGGAGGCTTCCAGTTCAGAGACATCAGGCCGAAAGCGGCGTCGGAAATCCTCGACGTCGGCGATGCGAGCCTACTCTTGGGGCACACCAAAGGAGACATTACCGAGCGCGTCTATCGACGAATTGGCGCCATTGCCAAACCATCGAAATAGCCCCAAAAACCGTTACAAAACTCAAAATCCGCCCCTTGTAGAATGCGGGCTGTAGAGGTGTCAAAAAATAAACGTATCGTAACGAAAAGCGGCTACAGACCCCGGTTTCATTGGCTTTGCATATCGGTCTTGAAAACCGTCGACTGTAACAGGTCCATGAGTTCGAATCCCATCGCCTCCGCCATATTTGATACGACAAAGCCCTGATTATTCAGGGCTTTGTCGTTTCTGCGAGACATGTTTGCGCAGCAGCGTTTGCGCATCTATTGAGTCATTTCACAGCAGTGCCTCGTACACCTGAGGCGCTGCTGCCCGAATAGCCAATGCGTACTCGCTCAGCCAAGCGACTCAAAGACAGCCTCCGCACGCTGTTGCACCGGCGCCTGAGGTCTGAACATTTGCTGCCAAGCGAGCTGCGCCTGGACCTTGGCCACCGAATCCAGCACTTTCTGCGCCCAGCGATCATCCTCGGGATGCACCACGACCACCCGGAAGCCATGATCCTTGCCTTCAATCTGCACGCCCTCCGAATCATCGACATGCAAGTCGATATCGAACGCTGGCGGATACTTGGAAGGCGCATTCGACATCCCGTGCGCCGTCAGCGCACGGTTGTGCAGCACGCTGTTGACCACGCCATCGACGCGGATACCGTACAGCGCCAACCAGCGCCTGATATAGGACGGCGTGCGCCCGGATGAGGTGTAGACCCAGACACTGCAATCCTGGCGACGCAGCTCTCGGATCAGCGATCGTGTGCCCATTCGCAACGGTTCACCCAGCCAACGATGAATACAGGCCGGTAGTCGACTGTTCTCGACTGCGCAGTGATGAAGCTGGCAGGCGAGCGTGTCATCGATATCGAACGAAATCCGTATGCGCTGACGTTCGAACAACTGCGGCAAAGCGCAGCGGATAGCCTGCCCTGCCCGGCTGCCGAAGGTTTTCAATCTGGCAAATGCTGGTGCCCAGTTCATCAATGGCCACCTTGAGAGAGAGGCAAAGGCTTGCCTTTGAGAAAGAACTTCATTGGATCGGGCGCCTGTTCTTCTAAGAATGCTGCATATTTTTTCTTGATCTTGGGCAATTCGTACAACGCCTTGACGCCATGCTTGGCGGAGTTGCGGATGACCGAGGACGGGTTGAAATAGCCCTCGGCATTTTCCAGGGTCAACACGAATGGAGGCAGCCCTGCCCGCATGAGCAAGTAGCTGACAATCAGCGAGCCACTGCGGTTGTTGCCTTCGATAAACAGCTGCGGCTTGCTCAGAATGCGCACATAGACACCCGCTGCACGCTTCCAGACTGACTCACTGCGATACGCGCAATACCAGTTGTACAAGTCCTTGATGCCGCCCTCGACGTTGTTGAAGAAATGCGCCTCGGTGGCTGCCAGATGCTGGGCGTATTCCAGCCGGCGCGCCGGATCCCGGCCACAAAGCACCGTGGCATTGATCTCCAGCATCAGGTTCAGTTGCTGCAGATCGAACAGGTCGACGCCGCGGGCAACATACTCGTCAACCAACGCATAGCCTTCAAGCACGTTGTGCAGCACTTCATTAGTCAACGGGTCTCGGGGCTCGGTGAAGTGCCGGCTGAGCTCGGCGAAACGGCTCTGCACTTCCCGCAGTGCACGTTCAATCGCAGGCAAATCAAGACGATGCGTGGCAGGCATTGGAGCTCCTTGGAAACGCTTGGTAAATGTCCACCGATGCCCGCCAAATCCATTTGGCTTGTGCAGGTAGGCGGCCGTGACCGGTGCTGTGACTTAGCTGAACTTGCCGCTGATGTAATCGCCGGTCATCTGTTCACGGGGGTTGTCGAAGATCTGCGCGGTCGGCCCCATTTCGACCAGATAACCGGTGCGCGTGCCCTGGGAAATATCCACCGAGAAAAACGCCGTGGTGTCAGCAACACGGATGGCTTGCTGCATGTTGTGGGTCACCAGTGCGATGGTGTAGTCCTTCTTCAACTCGACCATCAATTCTTCGACGCGCCTAGTGGCGATCGGGTCCAGTGCCGAACAAGGCTCATCCAGCAGCAGGACTTCCGGCTCAGTGGCGATCGCCCGGGCGATACACAGGCGTTGCTGCTGGCCACCGGAGAGCGACAGGCCGCTGACCTTGAGCTTGTCCTTGACTTCGTCCCACAGCGCGGCGCCTTGCAGCGCATGCTTGACGCGGTCGCCGATATCGCCCTTGTAGCGATTGAGGCGAAGACCAAACGCGACGTTGTCGAAGATGCTCATCGAGAACGGGTTAGGCTGTTGAAACACCATACCGATGTAGCGGCGTACGACCACCGGGTCGACGCCCTTGCCGTAGACGTCCTGGCCGAGGAAATGCACATGGCCCTCGAAACGAAAGCCCTTCACCAGATCGTTCATCCGGTTGAGACTGCGCAGCACGGTACTTTTGCCGCAGCCCGAGGGACCGATGAATCCGGTGATCTTGTTTTTTTCGATGGGCACGTGGCTATCACGTACTGCCATGAAGTTGCCGTAGAAAATCTTGTCCAGTTTGCAGTCCATGACTACAGGCGCCTGGGTGACAAACGGAGCGGCAATTTGCGCAGTGGATACGTTCAAAATCAGATGCTCCCGTTCTTAATACTTGGGCTTGCCGAAAATCCGGCTGATGATGTTCACGAACAGCACGATCATCACCAGCACCAAAGAGGCCGCCCATGCGAGCTCGAGCTGGTTATCGAAAGGCATGCCGGAGAAGTTGTAGATCAGCACCGCCAGCGAGGCAGTCGGATTCATGACATCGAGACTGCCCTGGTGGTAGATCCAGTAGTTGCTGAAGAGCGCGGTAAACAACAAAGGGGCCGTCTCGCCTGCGGCACGCGCCACGGCGAGCATCACGCCAGTCAGGATCGCCGGCATGCCGGTCGGCAAGATGATTTTCCAGATGACCTGCGAGCGAGTGCAGCCCATGCCATAAGCAGCATCTTTCATGATCTTGGGCACCATCCGCATCGATTCTTCGGCGGTCAGCACCACGATAGGCAGCATCAGGACGGCGAGCGCCACGCCACCTGCCGGTGCCGAATACGTGCCGGTGGTCATTACTACCAAAGCGTAGGCAAACACCCCCGCCAGGATCGACGGCAGGCCCGTGAGCATCTTGGCGGCAAAACGTGCGGCGTTCCCCAGCTTGCTGTCAGGCCCCAGTTCAGCCAGAAAAATGGCCGCCATGATCCCGACCGGCACCGCGATCGCTGCCGCGATACCGACCATCACAAAGGTACCCGCCATCGCGTTGCCAAAACCGCCGCCCATCTCGAAGCCGGTCGGCGGCAGTTCGGTAAAAACTTCCAGGTTAAGACGCGCGCCACCACGAGTGATCAGCATGTAGAGCACGGAAATCAGCGGCACGCTGGCCAGCAAAGCACCTGCCCAGACCAGGGTGGTCAGGATCAGGCTGCGCAGCGCGCGGCCTTCGAACCTGCGTTGCAAACTGGGCATCGCGCCGGTTGGCGCCGTCAGGTCTGTTGCTGCGGTCAGATCAGTCATCACTTGTTACCCCGTTGGGCGTACATCATGATCATCGAGCCGAAAATGTTCACGATCAGCGTAATCAACATCAGCACGAGCGCGGCATACATCAACACCTCGATCTCGTTTGGTCCGGCTTCGGGGAAGTTCAGCGCCAGCAGAGCGGCAAGCGTGTTGGCCGGTGCAAACAGCGAGAGGGAAATGTTGTTGGCATTGCCGACCAGCATGGCCAGCGCCATCGTTTCACCCAGCGCGCGCCCCAGGCCCAGCACCAGAGAGCCGAAAATGCCGGTGGCAGCCGAAGGCACCATCACTTTGAGAATCGCTTCCCAATGGGTTGTGCCCATGCCGTACGCGGCCTGTTTGGTTTTCATCGGCACAGCCGTCAGCGCGTCCTGCGACACGGCGGCAATGGTCGGCAGAATCATGATGGCGAGCACCAGAGCTGCGGGCAGCAGGCCCGGACCGCTCAGGGACGTGCCGAAAAAGGGTATCCAGCCCAGTTCGCTGTTCAGCCAGGTCGTCAGCGGCCGAATCGCCGGGATCACCACATAGATCCCCCACAGGCCATAGACCACACTGGGGATGGCCGCGAGCAGTTCGACGATGGTGCGAAACAGCGCAGCGAGCTTGGTCGGCAGGAAATCCTGGGTCAGGAAAATCGCCATGCTCACGCCAAAGACACCGGCGATCAGCAACGCGATGAAGGCGCTGTAAAGCGTGCCCCAGATGGCCGGCAGGATGCCGTATTTGCCCTGGTTGACGTCCCACACACTGCCCAGAAGCACATCGAAGCCGTGCTTCTCCATACCGGGAAGTGCCTTGCGTCCGACTTCGAACACCAGTGCAAATACCAGCGCCAGAATCAGTACCACACCGATGCGTGCGAGCGCGCGGAAGGTGCGATCAACCAGAAAATCCTTCGTCGAGGGTGGCTGGCAGGCAGAGTCGGGATTAACCGGTACGACAAAAGGTTTGTTCATGGCTAGGTCCGGAACAGGGGGAAAACTCTCCCGGCGTGGCGCAGACGCACACGCCGAGAGAGACCTCACGGCGTTACTGAATGTTGGCGGACGCTTTGCGAACCTGTTCGACGACCGATTGCGGCAACGGGATGTAACCCATCGAATCGGCAATCTTCTGCCCCTCGGTCAGGCTGTATTCGACCATTTCACGCATGGCCTTGGCCTTGGCCGGGTTGCCATTGTCCTTGCGGAAAATCATCCAGGTATAAGAGGTGATCGGATAGGACTTGGCACCGTCCGGATCAGGCAGCCAGGCCACCAGGTTTTCCGGCATCTTCACCGCCGCCAGGGCCTCGGCACCGCTTTCGGCGTTTGGCACGACGTAATTGCCTGCCTTGTTCTGCAACTGGGCAAAGTCGACCTTGGCCAGCTTGGCGAAGCCATATTCGATGTAACCAATCGCACCAGGGGTCTGACGCACGGTAGCGGTTACGCCATCGTTTTTCGGCGACTTGATGAACTTGTCACTGGCCGGCCAGTTGACGGTGTTGCCCTCACCCAACGCCTGCTTGAACTCGGCGTTGACGGTTGCCAGGTGCTTGGTGAATACGGCGGTAGTACCGCTGGAATCTGCACGCACGACAACCGTGATCGGCGTATCGGAGAGTTTGAGGTCCGGGTTGGCTGCGACGATCTGCGGATCGTTCCAGCGCGTGATTTTGCCCAGGAAAATGTTGGAATAGACGTCGCGTGGCAGCTTCAGGCCCTTGGGATTGCCCGGCAGGTTATAGGCCAGCACGATTTCCCCGGCGGTCATTGGCAGCAACTGCACGCCTTCGGCGACCTTGGCGATATCTTCGTCCTTCATTGCCGAGTCACTGGCAGCGAAATCCACGGTTTTGTTCAAGAAGTCCTGTACGCCCGCGCCACTGCCCTTGGATTGGTAATCGACAGTGACACCATCGGATTTCTTGCTGAAATCCTTGAACCAGGTCAGATAGATCGGCGCCGGGAAACTTGCTCCGGACCCCGTCAGGCGAACATTTTCTGCTGCAAAGGAGGCCGAGGTGGCACAAAGAGATACCGCAATGGCGAGCGCAGCAGACTTCATCAAACTTTTCATTAAATGACACCTAGTGATTACGGGCTCCCGAACTCTGCAGCAGTTTTGTGACGATTTCATGAAAGCAAAGTGGCAAGCGTTACCCTCATGGTCCGCAGCAGCGCCTATGGATGTAATCGGCCTCCGGGTTTCGAAAAATCGAATCTTCCTGTGCCGGGCTTGTCACTACCCCCTGATCCCGAGCAGTCACGCGCCAGGTTCACATTGCAAAAACGCTACTTTTCCCCAGCCTTTATGGCCCTCGACCGGAAATGGCGTTAGCATTTCACTCATTCGGCTGAACAAGCCTGTTTATTCAGATCAGGGTTGCATTGTGGAAAAGCTAAAACGCCTTCAAAGCGGGATCGAAGGGCTCGACGCGCTGCTTCAGGGGGGCTTTGTCGCGGGCGCCTCGTACATCATTCAAGGGCGTCCGGGCTCCGGCAAGACCATCCTTGCCAATCAGCTCGGATTTCACCATGCCCGCAACGGCGGCCGTGTTCTGGTCGCCACGTTGCTGGCCGAGTCCCACGACCGGCTGTTCCAGTTTCTGTCGACCATGAGTTTCTTCGACGCCTCGCGAGTCGGCGCCGAAATTCAGTTTGTCAGCGCATTCGATACGCTGGAAAACGAAGGCCTCGATGAGGTAGTGAAGCTGCTGCGACGCGAAATCACCCGGCAGAAGGCGACCGTCATGGTCGTCGACGGCCTGCTCAACGCACGCTCCAAGGCCGACTCGCCGATCGATACGAAAAAATTCATCTCCGAACTGCAAGGCCATGCGGCGTTCGCCGGTTGCACCGTGCTGTTTCTCACCAGCTCGCGCCTGGACGACGGCAGCCCCGAGCACACGATGGTCGACGGCGTCATCGAAATGGGTGAAGAGCTGTTCGGTACCCGTTCGGTGCGCCGCATTCATTTGCGCAAGACTCGCGGCAGCGGCGCGTTGACCGGTCTTCACGAGTGCGAGATCACCGATAACGGCCTGGTCGTCTACCCTCGCCTCGAAAGCCTCTACAAGCGCCCTTCCGCCCCTGACAGCGCGGACATGACGCGCATCCCCAGCGGCATTGCTTCACTGGATGACATCCTCGGTGGTGGCTTGCACAGCTCCAGCGTGACGCTGGTCATGGGGCCTTCCGGGATCGGCAAGACCACGCTGGGTCTGAAGTTCATCGCACAGTCGACGGCCGAAGCGCCGGGCCTGCACTTCGGCTTCTATGAAAGCCCGCAGCGGCTGCGGCTCAAAGGCCGTTCGCTGGGCATTGATATCGAACACATGGAACACAGCGGTGCGCTGAGCATTGCCTGGCAGCCAACTACCGAAGGCTTGCTGGACGGCCTCGGCGCACGCCTGCTGAGCCTGGTCGATGAAAAAGGCATCAAGCGCCTGTTCATCGATAGCCTCAGCGGCATGACTCGGGTTTCAACCACACCGGAACGCATCACCGACTTTTTCAGCGCGCTGATGAATGAGCTGCGATCCAGAGGCGTTACGGTGTTCGCCTCATGGGAAATGCGCGATTTGTTCGGCTCCGAGGTCAGCGCACCGAACTCCGACCTGTCCAGTATTGTCGACAACCTGATGCTCATGCGTTTCTTTGAGAATCACGCTGAACTTCACAGGACGCTTTCCATTCTCAAGATACGTGATAGCTCCTACAACCCGTCGCGGTTCGAGGTGGTTATCCGTGATCAAGATGTGTTCCTGGAAAAGGCTTTGAAAAATGAACCTTCAGTCACAGCTGAGTCATTGCCTGGTTCAATTTCGTAAGTCTGCAAGCGGGTTGAAATAACATGACCACCATCCTGGTAGTCGACGACGAGTATCTGATTGCTGACATTCTTGGCTTTGCGCTTGAGGATGAGGGCTTCATGACTGTGACCGCGAGCAATGGCAAGAAGGCTCTCGAAGTGCTGGAAAGAGAACGTCCAGCCTTGGTCATCACTGACTTCATGATGCCGGTCATGGACGGCCTCGAATTCGCCGAAGCCGTGCGTGCCCAGCCGTCCGTCAAACACTTGCCGATCATTCTCATGAGTGGCGCGCAAGCGCACATCGGCATGCAGCGTTCGGATCTGTTTGATGTGGTGGTGCCCAAGCCGTTTGATATTGCGGTGATTGTGGCTGAGGTGAAGAGGCTGTTGGGCTCATAGATACTCGACGACAAAGGCAATTTCGGCATTGGCATCGCCCGCTCGCATTTGCGCATTGGAAGGCTCGATGCGCACGAAGCGGGCTTGCAAGGAAATATATGCATTGCCGCCTTGCGATGTGGGCGCTTTCATTATGTAGTTCTGATTCAGTTTGAGTGTCGACTTGTCACTGAAGCGCATCTGCAATGCCAGACCTTTGGCAGTGGAATTACTGTTCAGATTTACCATGCCAGTACCAGCGTCCCACACAGGGCTGCCCGCAGTGGGTGAGAAGGAAAATCGGAAGTTGTTAATTCCTGTGGGACAGTTTTTCATATTGAGAGAAAAGTATTGCTCCTTGGCAGATGCGCCGTTCTCGGGGAAATCGCTCAAGTTATAGCTGCCCATATCGACTTTCACATCGGGTGTTTCGCAAGACTGTGAGACTACCCGCGTGCCGCTGGTATTCATTGCCAAAGGCTCGATTTCAGCAGCGACAAACGTCCCCAGTTGGCCTGAAGGTATCGTCGCACTGCCGGAAATAGTGCCCGTCTTTACAAAACGCAAGATGTGCTCCGAACCATTCCAACCCCAACCGCCAGCAGTGTCGGTAGTTCCTGGAAAGCCCTTCCACGCTTTCCCCGATGGCGGTCGGACCCATTGCCAGCCGATTCCGGTATTCCCAATAGGAAAAATCTCCACGCCCGGCTGAGTAACGCCGACATTATTGCGCACACCTTCATTGTGCACTGCGGAGCACCTGAACGAACTGGGAATGGAACCCAGCGTCACGATCGGACTTTCATAGATAACCGTGCCATTCGGCGCGTCACGTGGTACCGAGAGAGTGGCCGGCAGTATAACCCGCATATTGCCCATGGAATTGTCCGGATAAAATTCGCATACCGCCGCCATTGCGTTTGACGACAGCATATACAAGAGCCCGACAATTAATACACGGCACAACTTCATAACACTCTCTCTGACTCTATCTAGCGTGTAAACAACTGAATGGCTGACGTAGCCACACCTATTTAATTGGCAGCAAAATCACCACGACCGGAACGAGAAGATAATAAAAAAAGAACACTTGAGCAAAAATTTATTTATTCAATAACAAGACAATTCTCATAGATTTATAACCAGCCAGTCAGACCTGAAAAATCTACAAACAGACACGCTATTCAGCATCACACTTACTCAGCGCAAATAACTAAAGCCAATTTAAGACTCGTCTTAAAGGCACAGTGGAACTCGGCCAGTACCCTGACTGTTCTTGATAGGAGAACAGATTCCGTGAGAGCCCTCGATACCCTCAATAGCGCAAAACCCCACAGCAACGCCGCCCTCTACTGCCTGACGATTCTGGCACTGGCGCTGATCGCCATGACTGTCGTCGCCGGTTATGAGCTCAACAATCTCTTTCCACTGAAGGCCGTGGTGCAACAGCAGGAGATCCAGCTCAAGCAGCGCTCCGATACCATCCAGTCAATGACCGCTGAACTCAAGCGTCTGGCGGAACAAAAGCAGGCCCTGGAAACCGACCTGCTTACCGCGAAGGAACAGGCGAAGGCCGCCGAGGCGGCAAAGACCGAACTCGAAAACACTCAACGCGCAGCACAAACCAGCGCGGCGTTAGAGGATGAAGACTCACTCTGCGCGATCATCGAGCAAAATATCCGACTCGTAGCGGACCAACTCAGTCGCGACGACTTCTTTCGTCTGCGTGATGAGCGCGAAGCTGAAGCCGAAGCCGTGCTTGAAAGCTATGAAAAACAACTCGCCAACTGCGTGGACGAATCACGGATCATGATCAAGGCATCTCGCAGGCTGGTTTGCATCGCCGCCAATGACGACAGCATTTGCGCCGCCTCATCAGAGCCATCCAGCGCAATGGTTTCGCTCAGATCATTGGCGGCGATGCATTCCGCCACCCTTAGCGAGCCTGCAATGGGTACCGTCAGGCTGCGGGTATACAACACGGCCAGGGCCAACGAAGCACCGATCGCGATGAGAATGAACACACTGACGATCAACAGCGTGTGCTCATAGACATTGTCGGCCTGCTTGCCCGCCTCATAAGCTTCTATTTCGTTGAGTGCAATCAGCTTCTTGAGCGCGACTTGTACGCCATCCGAGGCAGCACGCATCTGATTCTTTGACAACGCAATGGCCGCTTCAAGCTGCCCGTTCGCCACGGTTTGAAGGTATTGCTCCTGAGCCAGATCGTTGACCTTCTGTGCTTTGGCAAACTCCTCGAACGCCTCGCGCCCAGCGTCAGTGGCCAGCAGATCAATGAGCGCTTGCTGATGTTTTTTGATCAGCTGACGCGACTGCTGAATGTCCATCAGGGCTTGCGCCTTGCGCTCAGGGGTTTCGATGGGATTGCGCAAGCGAGCGTTGTTGCCCTTGATTTCGACGAACTCTCGATCGAGTTGGCCGAGCAGCTTGATACTCGGCACGATCGTCGTCTCGACGTACGTTTCTGCCTTGTTGAGCAAGTCGACTTGCTGCAGAGCGATCAATCCGATCGCGATAATCATGAGACAGAACAAGCCGAAACACAGCGCCGAACGAGGCGCGAGATTGAGTTTACGAAGCAGCATGATGCCTTACCTTAGAGTGTATTCAAGACAATGGGGCAAACGAGTGGGCGGCACAGCAGGCGCTGGGCAATAGCACCTCAGCGTCTACGTGGATCATCGCGGGAAGGTGCAGCAGCTAGCGGTTTGCGCACGAAGAGAGTGTGGAGTCGGTCGAGGCCGGCTCCGCAAGTTCCTTGAGCGCCGGGTCGGCCAGCATCAGAAAATCTGCCAGTCGCGGCAGATTGATTTTCGAGACCAGGCGCATCCAGCGTTGCGGATGCGGGTTGAAGAAGGTCTTCGACCACTGGTGATCATCGTTGGGATTGAAAATCAGCAGATGACGAATCAGCGGGTTTTCCCCGAAAAAGTCGAGCGGATCCATCGCCATCTCGCTGAGCAGCTCAGCATTGACGACGACCAGGCTCAACCGTTGAGGGCAGTAATACGTCAGTATTTTCAGGTCACGATAAGTGCAAACGTTCAAGACGCTGAGACAGCCCAGCTTGTTGAACTGCTGTTCGATTGACAGACCTCTGCGCACATCGCTATCGGCGATCAGGATCCGCAAGGATCGACTGCGGTTATTTTCAAGAAACATCGGGCACCTTTGGCAGCTCCATTCTTCCTTTCAAGAAAATAACCAAGGGCCAACCTGCCTGATATGAGACTTGTCTCAAAAATGAACGCAGGGATAGATGATAAAAAGCCACACCTTGACGACAGCCCAAGCGATCGGCGCATGGTCTGGCTCAGAAAGTGTTGAAGGAGGGATTTTGCAACGCAGGGGAGTGGCGACAAGCCAGAAGCGCGGGACGGTTCTGTGCGAACCAGACAATTCTCATTATTAACGCCCCTTTTTGTCAGTAACCTTGAAACAAGGGGCGCAGACTCATTCTTTCCAAGCCATCAAGGCAGCGTCATCGTCACTACGTAATTACCGCTCGTTATCTGGTGACCCTTGTTGTCCGTGAGCAGCAAGCGCTGGTCGTAATAATCGTCCTGCTCATGAGTATCGGCAATCACCTTCACAAACACCTGCTGGCGCGACTCACCTCGCCCTGCCGCACTGACGTTGTTCACGGTAAAAATCTGCCCGGTGCTTGCCTGGGGGCAATCAAGCAACTCGACAGAAGAATGGCTGGCGCCACTGGCAATGCAACTTGCCTCGACAATTCGACCGCTGAAGCGAATCACTCCGCTGACCGGCGCAGACTGGGCTGCGCTGACGGTGTCAAAACCGAGCAGGCAAAGGCAGGCAATCAATAAAGGACGTCGAATGATCATCGCGAAACTCCATGGTTATTACCAAGGTATCGCCCGCTGCAAAATGATCTTTAACGTCAGCTTTAATGCAAGGCCAGTCGGATGGTCATGAGCCGATACGTTTACAGCTCGATCCGTTTGATTTTCTTGATCAGATCAGCCTGTGCATGCTCCAGCTTCAATGCACTGCGATTGAGGTCCAGCGGATCGATAACAGGCGCCTCGCACTCGGCTTCAAGCTCGTTACACGCCTCAATGACCTGATGCTCGGCAACAATGCGCGCCGCCCCCTTGATGCGGTGCGCCAGGTCAGCCAACAGCCCGGGATCGCTTTCGGGTATTAGCGAATGCAACTCCTCCAGATCCTTTTCGCAACTCGACAGCGCCTCGCGCAGAAGTTCTTTCATCATGTCGAGATCGCCTCCGGTGAGCTCGTCAAGACGCTCGCGAATCGAACCCAGCTCCTTGATAGTCGCCGCAGGCGGGCTTTCAAATGGCTGGGTTTCAACATTTTTTTCCCAGCCTGCAAGCATGATCGACAAGGTGCCGAGACTGATCGGTTTGAACAGACAATCATCCATCCCGGCCTCCCGGCATTTCACTTTTTCTTCCGGCTGCGCGTTGGCCGTGAAGCCCAGTACGATGCACGGCGATCCACCACTTTCGCGTTCGTCCTGGCGAATGGTGCGGGCCAGCTCATAGCCGTTCATGACCGGCATGTTGCAGTCCGTGATCACAATGTCGAACGGCTCCGAGCGCCACAGCGCCAATGCCTGGGCACCGTCGGCGGCATCACGCACCGCCTGGCCAAGGAAACTCAGCTGCTGCGTCAACAGCAGGCGGTTGGCGCTCTGGTCATCGACTACGAGAATCCTGAGTGTCGGTACCGGTTTGTCCTGAACAACCGAAACAGGCAGCACTTTGCCGCCAAGCGGGCTGAGAATATTGAAGAACAGCGACACTTCCAGGCAGGTGCCTTTGCCAAGCGTACTGGTAATGTTCAGCCGCCCGCCCATCAATTCGCACAATGAACGGGAGATCGCCAGTCCCAGACCGGTGCCGCCTCTGCTGGAGGGGCCATGATTGGCTTGGGAAAACGGCTGGAACAGATTCTGCAGATCGGCGCTGGAAATGCCGATGCCGGTGTCCTCGACCTTGAGGTCGACCTGTAAGCGTTCGTCAGCGAGACGTTGGCCGCGAATCGAGACGGTGACATGACCGGTGTCGGTAAACTTGATCGCGTTGCCCACCAGGTTCGAGAGCACCTGCTGGAAGCGCATCGGATCAACCAATACGTCACAGCCGACAGTGGCGTCGATGTCGAGCTTAAGCACCAGACTCTTCTGCCTGGCCAAGCCGTCGAACACCCGCGCCACGGATTCGACCAATTCGCGCAGGTTGGCACATTTCGGCGAAAGGCTGACATGGCCCGATTCGATGCGTACCACATCGAGGATATCGCCGATCAGTTCCAGCAGACCTTTTGCCGAGTCGTATGCCACTTCAATCGCCGGCCGATCGAAGTGACCTTGCTCGGCACGCTTGAGGGTAAGTTCGAGCATGCCGATCACGGCGCTCATCGGCGTACGGATTTCGTGGCTCATGGTCGCCAGGAACGTGGTTTTGGCGCGGCTCGACTCGTCAGCCAGCTCTTTCGCCGAACGCAACTCCTCGATCAATTCACGGCGTTCGCTGATATCGATCCAGCCGCAGATCACGCCTCTGACTTCACCCGCCGTGTCGTGATACGGCTGGATCCAGTGGTAAATGATCAGCCGCGTATCACCCACATGCAGCGTGCGATCCACCTCGTAAGGTTCGTCCTGCTCGATGACGCGCAGGTAGTCGTCGTGAAATTGCAACGCCTCCTGACGATTGCGCTTGCCGCTTTCGAGCACGGTCTTGCCGATCACGTCCTTTTCTGACAGGCCAAATGTTTGCAGATAATTATTATTGCAGGTCACCAGCCGACCTTCCCGGTCACGTACGTAAATGGGATGCGGCGTGCCGTTGATCAGCGCCCCCATGAACTTCAGCTGATCGCCGAGCAAGCGCTCTGCACGACTGCGTTCGCGAATCTGCCGACGGATGTAGAAATTCCACGCCAGCGATCCCAGGATAATCAGGAACGCGCCAGCGCTGATCTGGTAGATCAGCGCCTTGTAATCGCGCCACGACAACCCCGAAAACGCTGCAATGGGACGCCACCTGTTGAGGATTACGTCCAGCTCATCCGGCGGAATGCTCAGCAGCGCCTTGTTCAGAATGCTGACCAGTTCGGTATCGGCACGCCGCGCGGCGAAAGCGAGGAAGCCTTTGTTCATGCCGACGATGTTGGAGATACGCAAGCTGTCGCTGTAGATGTGGGCGATGTAGTAGCGCGCACTGTGCAACGTGGTAATCATCGCGTCCGCTCGACCGTCCTTCACGTCAGCCAAGGCGCCCAGAACTGTTTCGTTATCAACGATCTCGATGTCGGGGTAGTCCTTGAGCAGCTCACGCTCAGCCGAACTTTCGGGCACTGCGACGCGCTTGCCGCGCAGCTCCTGCAGGCTTGAAGGCGCGCCTGCGTCCTTGGTGGTGACGATCACAAAGGGGCTGGCAAGGAACGGATGAGTGAAACGCATGCCGACTTCCCGCGAGACCGTTGGTGTCAGCAGAGAAATATCCGCGCTGCCATCCAGCAGACGCGTGCTCAGACTGGAAAAGCTGTCGGTGCGCTCGACATTGATCTGCAAGCCGGTACGCCGCTGGATGAGCTCGAGCAGATCAGCGCCGATCCCGCCAAAGTTGCCGTCACCATCAAAGAATGCAAACGGTGCCTGATCGTCATTGATCACGAACCGCGCGACCGGATGCAGCTCAAGCCAACGTGCTTCGCCGGGTGTCAGGTCAATGCGTTTGGGCGTCAGCGCCCCGCCGCCGCCCGACCAGCGCTTGGTAATTTCGGCAATCTTCGCATCACCCAGCGACTCGAGGGTCGAATCGATCAGACGCAGCAATTGGTCGTTGCCCCGGCGCAAGGCAAAGCTGAAACCGCTGGTTTGGGTTTTGACGAAAGAGTGCAGCCGCACATAGTTGAAGTAGTTGAGGTTGATCAGGTAATTGCTCGACACCGTATCGCCGAGAAACAGGTCGACCTTGCCAAAAGCCAGCGCAGCCAGTGCCAACTCGTTCGATGGAAAAAGCACGAATTCGGCGTTGGGGTATAACGCGTGTAATTGACTGGAAGGCAGGTAATCGTCGGCAACCGCAATACGCAAACCGGCCAGATTGGCCGGCATCGGGCGCCGATCATCACCGCGCATGAACATTGCCGGCACGTCTTCGACATAAGGCTTACTGAGCGTGACGAGGCCGTCGATCAACTCGAAACTGTTGGAACTGCCCAGCATGTCGATGTCGCCACGCTCGAGCGCCGCCATGGCGTCGCGACGGTCGGGATAAGCCTTGACGGTAACTTCGACATGCAAGGCCTGACCGATAATGCAGGCGATGTCGGCGGCTATTCCCTCGTACCGCGTACCGCTGGCGGTCATGACATAAGGCGGGAAATCCGGAAGCGCAGAACCCAATATCAGGCTGCGCTTTTGCCGCAGCCAACTCCAGTCTTCATTGGCCAGATCGACTTGCAGCTCCTTGCAGTCCGAGCGACCGAACACCTGCAAGGTGCGCGGCTCCGCTGCCAATAACACACCACTACTGAATACGAAAAGCACACTGATTAGCAAAACACCGCGCAACAGATGAAACATAAGCGTGTTATCCTTGGTTGTCGGCTGTCAGGCTGTGCTGCAACTTGAACAGCTCTGCGTCACCACGAATGCCAAGCTTTTTGAAAGCGGCCTGTTTTTGCCCGCTGATGGTTTTGCGACTGCGCGAGAACTTCAAAGCGATCTGCGTCACTCCCATCCCCTCGAGGCAGCAGCGCAATACTTCTTTTTCTTTCGGTGACAGAAGAGGATTACTGAGGAAGTCGTCGCCGTGCGCCGCGCCATCGTCATTGGCACCAGCAGGTTCGTCGACCGACGCAGGCAGCACATCGAGTTCGAAGGCCATTTCCGGCGAAAGATACAACTGGCCGGACGCAGCACTGCGGATGGCGGTGATCAGGTCATCGACCGACTGCGACTTGCCGAAGAATCCGCTGACGCCCGCCCCGATCGCCATATTCACTACCGCCGGGCGCTCTTCGGAAGATGAGACAAGGATGCGCATGCCCGGATATTGCTTGCGCAGCAGGCGGATCAGATTGAGCCCGTCCAGCTCCCCATCGTGCAGTTTGTAATCGAGTATCAGCAGGTCGATGTCGATTTCGCGCAATCCGGTGAGCAACTGCGCGCTGCTGCCATACACACCTACGACACTGAACTCGGCTTCGCGCGTCAGCCGCGACTTCATCGCCAGACGTATGAGCGAGTGATCATCAAGGATGGCAACGCGTAACGGATTCACGACTGACCAATGCATGAACAGCTCCATTATGAAGAGTGTTGGAGGACCATCAGCACTTGGCAACCGCAGCAAATCCCGGGCATCACCGAAGCATTCAGGTGCATCTGATTGATTTCTCGGCACATGATGAGTGTTTTGAAGGCGTGACGAAATAGGGCTTTGTCCCAAAAGTCAGAATGCCGCTTGCATCAACGATCGGATGTGCCTATTGCGCGGCGCCAGGACGACTTCTGGCCTTCGAAACGCCAGTCGACCAAATGCGCCCAATTCATCGGGCGAGCATAGAAGAAGCCCTGCCCCCACTGACAACCAAGCCGCGCCAGATGCTGAACCTGATCTGCGGTTTCAATACCCTCTGCCACCACGCGCATGTCCAATTCCCGCGCCAAGGCCAACGCCCCGTGGATGACCGCGCTGTAGCGCGCCTGATGGAAATTCTGCACGAAGCCGGCGTCGAGTTTGATTTCGTTGAACGGCATCTGGCACAGCCGCTCAAGTGAAGAATAGCCGACACCGAAATCATCGATTGCCAGACTGAAGCCGAGCATGCGCAGACGCACCATGTTTTCCATGCTGATCTCGGGCATCTGCAGCAGGCCGGTTTCCGTGAGCTCGAAAATGAGCCCAGCTGGCGAGGCGCCATGGATGCGCAACAGCGCCTTGATCCGGTCGACAAGATTCGGATTGGCCATCTGCGTCACGTCGAGATTGAACGCCAGCTTGAACGGCTTGCCGTGAGACTGGACGAAGCGCTGCAGACTCAAGCCTTGCGTGAGCAGGCTGAAAAACATCTCATCGAGCAGCCCGCAGCGCTCGATCGTCGGCAAGAACATGCCTGGCGAGAGCAAGCCGCGACTGGGGCTCTGCCATCGCACCAGCACCTCGGCGCCATCCACCTCACCACTGCGCAGATGAAACTTGGGCTGGAAGTAGGCGCGAAATTCCTGACGGCGTATCGCTTCGAGCACTTCGTTCTCCGAAGGCTGATCGAGATGACTTTCCACCACTTTGGTATCGCCCGGAGTGTGCGGCCGATAACGCGCCAACAATGGCCCCAGCACATCGATCATCAGAGGCTTGCCGACACTGCCAAGCAATTCCAGCCCCTGCAACGTGACGATTCGATCAACCGTGCGCAACAAGTCTTCAGGCAGTGAACTGCAGATGATCACTGCACGAATCAAACCGGCCTCTCTCGCCAGGCGCAAGAACGTCAAACCATCCATCCCGGCCATGCTCAAGTCACACAATGCAACGTCCACGCCTCCAGCCTGGGATATCACAGCCAGCGCATCCTTGCCGTCAGCCGCCTGAAAGATATTTTTGTACCCCAGACTATTAAGCGCACTGACTGCCGCCGTGCGCTGAAAGGCGTGATCTTCCAAGACCAATATACGAAGCGTGTTCACAAACCTGGAACCTCTTTCTATCAGTCGTTAATAGCGAAAGTCTGAATAATCTTTCAAGCAGGACGCCCGCTCACAAACTTTGCGTTGACTGAGAATTTCTGCATCCGCGAATACTAGCCAGACAAAGACCGCACGACTTTGAGAATTGTCTCATTTGGTTCGCTGCACCATTACCGCAAATATGAATACGCCACTGCCATATTACTGACTGGCTCGCACATTTATCGCTTTAAGACAAATCCCAAAGACCCGCCACCACCGCACACCTAATATGGCCTGGCATTTCAATGCAGCACTTCACAATAACTTCGGATATAAACATGAAAAAGTTCGCTTTCGCAGTACTCACTCTTTCCGTACTGGCTGCCTCCACTGGTGCGGTGGCTGAAGAAGAAGCGGCCAAAGCTGTCAAGGGCGGCAGCGGTCAAATCAGCTTCACCGGCGTTATCAACAACGACGCCTGCTCGGTAGACGGCGCTTCGGGTAACGACAAGATGATTGCCGTGGACATGGGCAGCGTGTCGATCAAAGACATGGGCACCGACTCTGCTCCGGGCGCCGGTCGTGTGGCCGCCAACGATTTCAACCTGAAAGTGAACTGCAACGCTGGCACCAAGGTTTCGATGCTGTTCAAACCAACCGTAAACGGCGGTTCGGGCCTGGTTGATGGCAAAAAAGTTCTCAAGCTGCAAGGTACCGATGCGGCCAAAGGCGTAGGTATCGCGCTGCTGGACAGCAATGGCCAATTGATCGACCTGAGCTCCGAAGCCACCGCCAAAGTGCAGACCAGCCTGACTGGCGACGGCACCACTGGCGGCGACGGCACCCTGTCGTTCGCAGCCGCTTACGTCACCACCGGCGACAAGACCGCTGCTACTGCAGGTACCGGTAACGCCACTCTGCCGTTCGTTCTCGAATACGAATAAGCAACGCGCAATACCCGGACGGGGCCGCTGTGCCTCGTCCTTCCCCGGCCATTAATCGGTGAAAACTATGTTAAGTCGCTATTTTCCGCTTTGCCTGGGGCTTGCCGGGGTGTTGATGACGCACTCGGCATTCGCCAGCATCTCTCTGAGCTCCACCCGGATCATCTTCGATGGCGCGCACAAAGAGGCGAACGTCACGGTGCGCAACGGCGGGCAAACCATCCTCGCACAATCGTGGCTCGATGCCGGCGACACGGCTGGCAGCGCACCGCCTTTCGCTGTTACTCCACCACTGGCCAAACTTGAGCCCAATCAACAGCAATTACTGAGGATTCTTTATGAAGGCCGCGGCATGCCTGCGGACAAGGAGTCGGTGGTATGGCTGAACGTGCAGGAAATCCCCCAGGCCAGTGCTGCCGATGTCAACACGCTGCAATTGGCGGTACGTCAGCGTATCAAGGTCTTCTTCCGCCCGGACGGACTCACCGGTGATGCCGCAAAGGCACCGGAGCAACTTGCATGGCAATTGGTCACTCAGGCTGGCAAGTCGGTGCTGAAAGTAAAAAACCAAAGCAACTACCACGTGTCGCTGGCGGATCTGAAAGTCGTTGCAGGGAAAAAAGCGGAATTGGTAATTGATTCGACAATGATCGTTCCAGGGGAAGTTCGCTCATTCAATCTGAAAGATCTGCCAGCTGGTACTTCGCATTTGAGTTTTTCAGCAATTAACGATTACGGCGCACAACAACGATTCGATGCACCACTAAGCGTTGCCGAAAGCCATGCCGAGCGCGTGAAAGATGCCTCCGCCCAGTAAATCCCCCACCCCACCCTGCCAACTTACAAGCTATTCACAAGTTCCGGACTCCGGTTGAAGCAACACGGACTGATAAGGCAAATTGCATGTTTCCCTCCCAACACCACACATCTGAAAGTTGTGTTAAGCATCATGTTGCGCGCCAGAAAAACAAAGCGGCGTTGGGCTGCCTGCATCCATTGTGCTTTGCTATCAACATGGCCATTTGCGGCTTCGCCGTGGGCGCCGAAGCCCCGGCCGCAGTGGCGAGTGAATCTTTCAATACGCTGTTCCTTGAAGGTTCATCGGCGGTCGATCTGCAACCGTTGCTGAATGCCAACAGCGTCTTGCCAGGCCAATACCGCGTCGACGTGTTCAGCAATGGCACGCTGGTCGGGCGTCGCGATATCGATTTCGCGGCCAACCCGGTCAACGGCAAAGTCGAGCCACGCATCACTCTGGAACTGTTGCAGCAGCTGGGTGTGGACATGCGCAAACTTCGTGAGCAGGGTCTGGTTGACGAGCAACACCCTGCCGATCACTACGACCTGCCTGCAATGATCGAGCAAGCCAGTCTCAGCTTCGATGCCAACCGCCTGCGCCTCAATATCAGCGTGCCGCAGGTCGCCATGGCGCGTGGCATGCGCGGCTATGTAGATCCAGAGCTTTGGGACCAAGGTGTGGCCGCCGGTTTCATCAACTACCAGCTGAGCAGCACCCGCAGCAAAACCGATTACTCGACGCAAATTTCCAACAACCTCGGGCTTCGCAACGGCCTGAACCTGGGCGCCTGGCGGCTGCGCAACGAGTCCAACCTGAGCAGCTCCACCGGCCGGCCCAATCGGTTCGTCAGCAACCGCACCTTCATCCAGCGCGACCTCACGGCGATCAAGGGGCAACTGAGCGCGGGGGAAATCTTTTCCGACTCGGATCTGTTCGACAGCGTGCGCTATCAAGGCGTCAAGGTGGCCTCTGATGAGGGCATGCGCGCAGACAGCGAGCGCGGCTATGCGCCGATCATACGTGGCGTTGCTGAAACCAACGCCACGATCGAGGTCCGCCAGGATAACTACATTCTCTACACCACCAACGTGCCGCCGGGTCCGTTCGAGATCAGTGACATCTATCCATCGGGCTCCAACGGCGATCTGGAGATCACCATTGTTGAAGCAGATGGACGGCGCAAGGTCACCCGACAGGCATTCTCCGCCCTGCCGACGATGGTGCGTGAGGGACAGTTGAAGTACAGCCTGTCGAGCGGCAAATTCAATAACAACAGCGAGGGCTATGACAAGCCCGCCTTCCTCAGCGGCACGTTCGCCTACGGCTTGACCAGCAACCTGACAGGCATTGCCGGCCTTCAGGCCAGCAATGGTTTCAAGGCGATTTCAGTCGGTGCGGCGAAGAACACCTCGATTGGCGCAATGTCCCTGGACGTGACGCAATCGTCCAGCAAGGCATTCGGCAAAACCACCCAGGGCAGCAGCATACGCGCGCTCTATGCAAAGACCTTCACCGGCACCGATACCAGCTTCACCCTCGCCGCTTATCGTTATTCGACCGAGGGTTACCGCACGCTGACCGACCATGTCCAGGACACCAGCTCCGGGGCCACCCGGCGCCTGGGTAATTCCAAAACCCGCACCGACCTCACGGTCAACCAGACTTTGGGCGAAGCACGCCAGTTCGGCTCGCTGTACCTGAACGCCAGTGACCAGCGCTATTGGGATCGCGGTGGCTCGCGGAGCTTTTCCGCCGGCTACAACAACAATTGGCGCGACCTGAACTACAACATCAGCCTGAGCAAAACCCAGGAATTCGGCGCGCGCGGTGACACCAGCAACGACACACAACTGAGCGTCTCGATTTCGTTTCCGCTCGGTTCGACACCCCGCGCACCGCGCGCCTACATTTCCAGTAACCATCAGAACACCGGTACCAGCACCCAAGCCGGGATCAACGGTTATCTGACCGAGGACAGCGACACCTACTATTCCGTGCAGACCGGGCGCAGTGTCCAAGGCGATCGATCTGGCTCGCTGAGCCTGAGTACCCGCACATCGATGGGCGACCTGAGCCTGGGTTACAACCGAGGCAACGGTTATGAATCACAGAACCTGAGTGCCGCCGGATCGCTGGTGGCCCATGCAGGCGGCATCAATATGGGCCAGACCGTCGGTGAAACGTTCGGTCTGGTGGAAGTGCCCGGCATGTCGGGCGTCGAAGTCAGCAGCTATTCGGGTGTGAAAACCGGCCTGAACGGCTATGCGGTTCTGCCTAACGCGCAACCGTACCGCGTGAACTGGGTAACGCTGGACACGCGTAACCTGGGCGGTGAGATCGAGCTGGACAATGCCACCCAGCAATTGGTGCCAAGACGAGGTTCGATAGTTCTTGCACGCTTCGAAGGCAGCAAAGGCAGACGCGTCCAGTTTGAACTGTACGATGCCAACGGCCAGCCGATTCCATTCGGCGCGGTGCTGTTGGATAGCGACGGCAAACAACTGGCATTGTCAGATCCGACAGGCAAGGCCCTGGCGCTGGTGACCAAAGATCACGGTGTCATCACCATCAAGTGGCAGGGCAAAAGCTGCCCCGTGCCATACAAGCTGCCGGAAAAGGTCGAAGGTTTGAATTACGAGCAATATCGGTTGGCTTGCTCTTCGAGCGCGAAGTAGACCGACCGCGAGCTTGTCACTCTACGCCCCCTCAACCAAAACTCAGCCCTGAAGATTCAGGGCTTTTTAATGCGCAGTTTGAGCATCGCGTTGATCAATACGCTGGTCCCAGAGCTGAACGTCAGGAGACCTTCCACGGATGCTCACGCCACTTGTTCTGAAAAAACTCGATGAATACTCGTATCCGTGGACTCAAATGCTTGCGATCCGAATAAAGCAGGTAGATCGGCTCGACCACACCCGTTTTGAAATCCTCAAGCAACGGCACTAGCGTTCCCGCTTTTACATCAAGCCCGATATGAAAGTCCGCAAGCTTCACCACGCCAGCGCCTGACAGCGCCATGTCGCGCAACAGATCGCCTTGAGTAAACGACGCGCTGGCGGTCACCGGTACCGAGACGCCGTCTCCATCCTGCAAAAATGACCATTTGTTCCACGGGCTGACGAAGCTGAAATTGAAGCAACGATGATTCAGCAAATCTGCGGGTGTGGTTGGTGTGCCGTGTTCAGCCAGGTACTGCGGCGAGGCACAGATCAGCCATTCACATTCGCCGATGCGTCTGGCAATGCGTGATGAGCTGGGCAATACGCCGCTGTGGATGGCGATATCGAGCCCTTGCTCGAAGTGATCGACGAATTGCGCGCCGAGTTGGATCTCAACGTCCAGTGAGGGATACAAATCCAGAAATTCCGGTAGCCACGGCACGATCTGGTGTTTGGCGAAAGAGGTCATGGTGTGGATGCGCAGGGTGCCACTGACCCTGGAGGGCAACGCCTCGGCCAGCGAGTCCGCCTCGTTCATGGCTTCAACGACGGCTTTGGCGCTGCGCAGGTAAGCGGCGCCCTCCTCGGTCAGCGTCAGCACGCGTGAGCCGCGCTGGAACAGCCGGACCTGCAAGCGATCTTCCAGGCGGGTGATCAGTTTGCTGACCGCTGATGGCGTCAGGTGATGGGCGCGCGCGGCAGCAGAAAAACTTCCACATTCGGTAGACCATATAAAAGCGAGCAGCTGCGAATAATTGTCCATGGCCGGTCCTGGCGAAAAGCTTGAAGGCATGTTGTCTCAACGCTTATGAAAAAGCGCGCCGAAGCGCGCTTTTTCCTGGGGTCCGGGTCAGCGAATGAACTGTTCGATGTAGTCGTCCGGCAAGCCCAGCGTCTTGTAATGCGCTCGGGCGGCTTCAAGCTTGGTGAACACATCTTCGTAACCCACGGCAACGCCCTGCGGATCGACGTAAGTGTAGCCACCCTGCACGTGGAACCAGGTGATCATTTCACTCACATCCTCGGGGACGAACAGGGTATGCGTTTCACCGGGCGGCTCATAGGCAAAAGACCCCTCCTCCGCGACCCAGTCATGCTCCAGGTAGTACCAGCGACCCTTGAGCACGATCGCATGCACGCCGCCGGTATGGCGGTGACGCGACAGCACGCCGGCCTGACGCACCCGCAACAGGTTGATGTAATAGCCGCCGCTGGTGTTGAGCAGCAATGGCTTGAAGGAGACAGATTTTGTTACCGGCACCCACAGCGCATCGTCTTCGAGCCACTGCGTCATGACGCCCGGATGCACCATGTCGGGCGTCATGAATGGAACTTGCGGCAACTGATACGCAATGGCGAGTTCATCAGGTTTAACAGGAGTATTCATAGTCAGGCCTCTCGGTTTTTTTGACGAATTCACAGCACTTGATTGCGCCAGGATTTCGCTTGAGGGAAAGGTTATGGCGTCGCTGTACGGGAGAAAACAGCTACTTGGTCACACCTGTTGTGACGCAGGATCACAGTGTCGGGGCGGGTTCGCGCAGACTCTGACCAGCCGTGAACCAAGGCTGTCAGCCGCCGCCAATCCTTCCACCAGGCGCTGGTAGTTCAAGGGCGGTTGCATGTTTCTGGCGTAAACCGCCGATAAGGTTGCGTCCACGAGAATATTGATCTGCGCCGTCGTCAACGGCGTGCGCTGACCCAGTTCAGCGAACGTCACGGGCAGCTTCACCGCGTGCAGCAGACGCGCGACCTGTTCAATCTCTTCGGCCGGTCGCGCCTCCACCGCCATCTGCACCAGCGTGCCGAACGCCACCAGTTCGCCATGCAGCATCGACGCCATCGCCGGTATCGCGGTCAGCCCCCGAACCAGGGCATGGGACAGTGACAAACCACCGCTCTCGAAACCGACACCGCTAATCAGCACGGTGCCTTCGATGACCCGCTCGACATCATCGGTGAGTTCATGTCGACACACCGCCTGATATGCCGGGACGCCGTACTGCATCAGCGTGTCGAAAACCAGGTTGGTGAGCATCAATGCCGTGTGCAGCGGCGGTGTGCCGAAAGAGTTGTGGCCGCCGGCGGCGTAGCACTGTCGGGCTTCGAATTTCTTGCTGATGGCATCGCCGATCCCGGCCGCGAAGAACCGTGCCGGCGCCTGAACGATGACCTCTGTATCGACAATCACCGCAGCGGGATTCATCTTCAGAAACTCCACGCCCACCACTTTGTGCTCTTCGTCGTAAAGCACGATCAGCCGACTCGTTGGCGCGTCACTTGAAGCGATCGTGGGGCAGACAATGATCGGCACGTCGAGATTGGCCGCCAGCCCCTTCGCCGTATCGATGGTCTTGCCACCGCCCAGCGCAATGATCGTGTCGGGGGCGTGCAGCAATGCCTGCTCGGATAACTGCGCAATCGCAGCGCGCGTGCACTCGCCGGGAAACTCGATGTGCAATGGCTCCAATCCCTGGTCCTGCAACGTGGCGCCAACCTGCGGCCATAGATGCCGGGCGACAAACTCATCGCAAAGCACCAGCGGCCGTGATCGGCCCATGTCGTTCAGCACTCTGCCCAATTGTTGCAATGCATTCGGACCCTGCTCGTAGCGCCCGGGAAATCCCATCGTTTTAACCATGACAAACGTCCTCGCAAGAAGTCATCAGCGCATCAACCAGCCGCCCGCGACATCAACCACCTGGCCGGTAATGAAGTCGCTTTCGCTTGACGTGAGAAAACACGCCGCTCTCGCCACCTCAAGCGGTGTGCCCAGCCTGCGCAGCGGTGTCTCGTCGACCACGGTTTGATTGGCCTGGGCCGATACGGTCTTGAGCAATGGCGTTTCGATTCGTCCAGGTGCCAGCGCATTGGCGGTGACACCGAACGGCCCGAGTTCGCCGGCCAGGTGGCGGGTAAAGCCGATGATTGCGGCTTTGGTCGCACTGTAGTGCGCTGCGACAATCGGCAAGAACGCGCTGCCCGCCACCGAAGACATATTGACGATGCGCCCGAACCGGCGCTCGACCATGCCGGGCGCGAGCACTCGCACCAGGTTGAAGGAGCCATTGAGGTTGATATCGACCACCCGCTGCCACTCCTCCGGCGCCATGGTCCAGATCGGCGCGGGTGCGCCGTGGTGTTTGGGCGAAATGCCGGCGTTGTTGATCAGCGTATCGATGGGGCCGAGCTCACCTTGCAAGCGCTCGCAGGCAGCAGCGCAGTCTTGAAAACTCGCGACATCAGCCTGCGCCCACGCGACCGCAAAACCCGCATCAAGCAACGCCACGCCCTGCTGTTGCACCTTGTCGGCATCAGCGTCGAGCAGCGCCACGGCTGCACCTTCTTCGCAATACAACCGCGCGATCGCCGCACCGATGCCACCACCGGCACCGGTGACCAATACGGTGCGCCCGGCGTGTCTGGAATGAGTCATGAGCTGTTCTCACTTGCAGATGAATGGACTGGGTCAGAGCCCCAGATAAGCACGCTTGACGTGCGGGTTTTCCAGCAGCTCCTGGCCGGTGCCGCTGAGCACCACTTCGCCGTTCTCCAGCACGTAACCGCGATGAGCAATGCGCAGCGTATGAACGATGTTCTGCTCGACGATCAACACGGTGGTGCCCAACTGGAGAATCCTGTTGATAATCTCGAAGACCTGCGACACCAGCAGCGGCGACAGGCCCAGCGACGGCTCATCAAACATCAACAATTTCGGCTCGGCCATCAGGCCCCGGGCGATGGCAACCATTTGTTGTTCGCCGCCCGACAGTGTCCCGGCGTTCTGATCAAGGCGTTCGCGCACCCTCGGAAACAGATCGAGAATATTGTCCAGACGCTGCCTGTAGCCCGCTCGTGCACTGCGTTTGTAGGCGCCCATCAAGAGGTTGTCGCGCACGCTGATGTAGGGAAACAACTGGCGCCCCTCCGGTATCAGTGTCAGGCCCGCGTCGACAATCTGATCGGGGCGATTGCCATCGATGCGCTGGCCTTCGAATTCGATCGTGCCTTGGGACGGTGTGACGATGCCGCACAAGCTGCGCAGGGTCGTGGTTTTGCCGGCGCCGTTGGCGCCGACGATGGTCACCACCTCACCGGCATTGACCTCGAACGACACGCCACGAAGGATCTCCGTACCGCCATAGCCGCTGTGGACGTTGTCGAGTTTAAGCATGGCTGTACTCCTTACCGAGGTAGGCTTCGATAACCTGAGGATCGTTGATCACATCGTGAGGCGCGCCCTGCATCAGCAGCGTGCCGGAACTGATCACGACGATGCGGTCAGAAAGGCTCATGGTGGCTTGCATCAAGTGCTCGATCATCAACACGCTGACGCCCGAATCACGCACCCGGCGAATGACTGCGATGGCCTTGGCAACATCCGTCGGGTTGAGGCCGGCCATGACCTCGTCGAGCAGCAGGATGCGCGGGCGGGTCGCCAGAGCGCGGGCCATTTCCAGGCGCTTCATGCCGCCGACCGTCAAGTTGCGCGCCCGGGTGTCGAGCAGCGCGGTGAGTTCGGTCAGCTCGGCGACTTGCTCGGCGATCGCCCTCGCCTCCTTCGCGTCGGCGGTGTGCATGAATGCACCGAGCATGATGTTCTCGCAGACACTCAAATCAGCGAATGGCTGCACGATCTGAAAGGTCCGGCCAATGCCTGCCCGGGCGAACTCGGCCGGGCTGTTCGGGGTGACCCAGTCGCCATTGAGCAGGCGCACTTTCACTTGGCCTTTGGATGGCAGAAGAAACCCGGAGAGCTGGTTGAACACCGTAGTTTTGCCGGCGCCGTTCGGGCCGATCACACCCACGATTTCGCCTTCGGCCAAGCTCAGCGAAACATCGTTGGTGGCGTGCAGTCCGCCAAAGAACTTGTGCAGGTTTTCTGCGACCAGAACCGGCTCACCGTGCGTGGCCGAATGGGCTTGCGCCAAGGTCGGCCCGATCGGTGCTTCTGTATTTGCCATCGAACGACGGCCGCCGGGCAATGAGTCGATCCAGGCAAATATCCGAGCCCCAAAACGCCCCACCACGCCTTGCGGAATAGTCAGCACCACCGCGACCAGCACGATGCCATAGACCAGACCGTGCACCCCGCTGCCCAGATCGCCCAGCCAACCGCGTGCCAGTTCAGCCAGCGGCAGCACCAGCAAAGTGCCGATCAGCGGTCCCGATACCGTGCCCAGTCCACCAATCAACGCGAACATGGCGATCTGAATCGACATCTCCAGAGAAAACATCGAGCCGGGTTCGATGAAGGTCAGGTACATCGCGTGAAAGCTGCCGACCAGGCTGGTGATAAATGCGGACAACACAACGGCGATCAGCTTGACCTTGACCGAGTTCACGCCCACCGCATGGGCGGCGTCTTCACGTTCACGCACGGCGATCAGGTAATAACCCAGTCGGGAATTCTTGATCTTCCACGACACCGCCAATGTGATGAGCAGAAACGCGAAGGCGATCAGCAGGTACGGCCAGCGCGGGCGGAACAACATCCACTCGAAACCGAGCTTCAGCGGTACGCCCAGCCCTGCCGCACCACCGGTCACGTCATGCTGATTGATCGCCACCAGACGCACGACCTCCAGCACCGCAATGGTCGCCAAGGCAAAAAACGGCCCGCGCAACCTGAAGCACGGCCAACTGATCAGCACCGCGACAATCGAGGACAGGATTGCGCCAGCGAACATGCCGATCCATGGACTGATGCCCAGTTTCATCATCAGCAGCGTCGTCGTGTAAGCGCCCACCCCATAGAACACGGCATGCCCCAACGACAGCTGGCCGGCAAACCCGCCGACGATGTTCCAGGCACTGGCCAGTGCCGCATAACTGCATATGAGGATGAACAGGTGATAAACGAACGGCGAGCCAACGCTCAATGGAATGATCAGTAACAGCGCCAGGGCCAGTGCACTGACATAGACACGCGGGTGCAAAATATTCATGACCATTTTCCTCACTCAGACCCGCGACCGGCGCCGAAAAGACCTGTCGGACGAAACACCAGGATGCCCAGGAAAATCGTGAAATAGACGACCTCCTTGAGGTCCGGCGCGATGTAGTAACCGGCGAGACTGTCGACGATGCCGATCAGCATTGAACCGATCAGTGCGCCGGACAGACTGCCCAGACCGCCCAGCACCACAATCACAAACGCCGTCAGCACGAAGAAAGTGCCAACGGTTGGAAAGACCGGATATTGCGGAGCGATCAGTCCCGAGGCGACGCCCAGGCAGGCGCAACCCAGGCCGAAAGCAAACACATAGATGTTTTTGACGTTGACACCCATCAGTTGCGCCGCGTTGCGATGCTGTGCAGTAGCGCGGACAGCCCGGCCGAGAAATGTGTTCTGCAAAAACCAGTGCAGCCCCGCGACCAGTGCGAGCGACGCGACAAACGTGATCAACTGACCGCTGCTGACGCGAAAGGCGCCGAAGCTGACGGTCGTGGTACCGACGCTGATGTTCTTCACCGTCATGACGTCGGCACCGAAGATCAGCAACGCGCCGTTCATCAGGGCAATCGAGACGCCCACGGTGGCGAAAATCTGGATATGTCCCTCGGCGCCAAGCAACGGCTGAATGATGAAACGCTGCATTGCCGCACCAGCGGCAAACAACAGGATCGTCGCAGGAATGATCGCCATATACGGGTGGATGCCGAAGTGCGAATTCAGCAAGTACACGGCATACAGGCCGATCATCAGAAACTCGCCATGGGCGAAGTTGACCACACGCACGATGCCGAAAATCAACGTCAGGCCGATGCTGATGATGGCCAACGTGCCACCGAGCAATAAGCCGTTCAACAGGAGCTGGATGAAAATTTCCACGGTTGGCGCCCTCTTTGCGAGCGAACGAACCCGTGAAGCTCAATGATCAAGCTTCAGCAGATTGCGGGGTTCAGGTATCAGGGTTGGTCGGAAAAACGCGCTTGGGCAACGGCGGCTGCCTGGGGGTAAACGGTTTTCAGCAGTCCGTTCTGCCACTGCATGATTGCCGTATTGGCGCGCTGGTTCTGGCCGTTCTTGCCAAACCTGGCACCGATGCCGGCAGCCGTGCCGCCGAGAGGAATATCGATGGTTGCCACCGAGGCACGGATCGCATCGGCGTCCAGCGAAGTACTGTTTTCCATGGCATCGAGGAATATCTTCGCCCCGACATAGTTGATCAGGCTGTGGCCCGAGCGCGGTTCGCTGCCGTAGCGATCCTTGTATGCCTTGGCGAACGCACCGATACCGGGAGCGCCGTTTTCATTGGTCTGGAACTGTGGAAAATCGACATCGAGCACGCCTTCCATATTGGCTGCGCCGACGACCTTGACCGTGTCCTGCATGGAATAGCCGCCGCCGGCGCCGATAACGGCTTTGGGCCTGAAACCGGCTTCGCGGATCTGGCGGAAAAACAGCGTCGTGTCGTTCTGATAACTGGTCTGCAATACCACATCCGCCTGGGCGCCTTTCAAACGCAGGATCAGCGATGAGAGATCGACCGCTTTGGCCGAATACGGTAGTACCTCGACCACGTTCAGACCTTGCTCCTGAGCGATTTTTTTCTGAAACCCGGCGATGGTCGTACCGTACAGCGCATCCTCGTGGATGATCGCGACCTTCAATTGTTTCGGATCGACCTTGAGCGATGGGCTGACAATGTCCGTGATGGCGGTGATGGTGCCTTCGGCGAAATTCCTGGCGGTCGGGTTGCTGCGCATCACGTAGCTCAGATCACGCTCAGTGATGTGGTCGGACACCGCACCCAATTCGAAAAATGGCACCCCCGCCATCTCCGTCACCTGCGTGGCCGCAAATGACAGCGCCGAGGAATAGCTGCCAAATACAGCAGTGACGTTCTCAACAGAGGTGAGCCGGCGCGCGGCACCGACCGCTTGTCCCGCATCGACTGCGTCGGCCTTGAGCAATTTGATCGGCTCGCCCTTCAAACCGCCCGAGGCATTTCGTTCGGCGACGGCCAGTTCGAGGCCACGGAAGCTCTCGTCGCCCAGCAACGCCAGGGATCCACTCAGGGGATAAAGCGCACCGATCCTGATGTCCGCGAGCGCGGCGACCGGAGTGGACAGGCAAAGCAGGATGCCGGCAGCTTTCAGCCAGCTTTTCGCGGTAGCCGCCACGGCCACGGCTTCCTCTTGAGCAAGTCTCATTGGATTCATCTCCCGCAGATATTGTTTTTATTGTTCCTTCAAATGATCCGTGCCGAGCACAGACATCGTCGGATTACAGTGGCGATGACACGCAAGTTTCTGCGCCACTGTTTGCAAGAGTACGGCTCGCCAAGATTGGCTGGATATAGCTGAAAAAGCACACCTGCTGTGAATTTTCGGCACAGCTTCTATCGCCGATTGATCAGTCCCAAGGCGCCGGCGACCACGCTTCCACCAGCCTGTCGATGAACAGCCGAATCTTCGGCGACAGGTGTCGCTTGCTCGGATAAATCACCCGGATCGGCTCGGCAGCCTCGGCGTAATCTGCGAGCAACTGCACGAGCTTGCCACTGCGCAAGTCATCGTTGACCACATAGGATGGCAACGTCGCGATACCGAGGCCTGCGGCAGTCGCCTGATGCAAGGCCTCAGCGCTGTCCATCTGCAGCCGCCCGGCATGAATGACCGACACAGGCTGACCATTGACGCGAAAATTCCACGGCAGCAATCGGCCACCGCTGACGAAGTGCAGGCACGCATGCCCGGCGAGATCTTCGGGTGTCTGCGGTGCCGGATGTTCATTCAGATAATCGGGCGAGGCACAGGTGATCATTTGCTGGTAAGCCACCGTGCGCGTGAGTAGTCCGGAGTCTTCCTTGGGCGGACCGATGCGAATCGCCAGATCGAAACCCTCGTCGATCAGGTCGACCAGCCGATCGGAAAACGTCGCGTCGATGGCGAGCGACGGCCAGTCTCTCAGGCAGCGCTCGATGTGCTGCACAACGTGCAGCCGGCCCAGTGCTACCGGCAGGCTCATGCGCAAGCGGCCGCTGGGCGTCGAACGGCGGAACGCCAAAGCTTCTTCGACCTCGTCCAGATCCTGCAGGATGCCCACGCATCGCTCATACAGCACCCGACCATCGTCGGTCAGGCTCAGGCTGCGGGTGGTGCGGTTGAGCAGACGGACCTGCAGACGCGATTCGAGCCGCACGATCGATTTACCGACGGCCGAGCGAGTCAGCCCGAGTTGCCTGGCCGCCGCCGTAAAACTTCCGGCATCCACCGAGGCGACGAAGGCGGCGATGTCGTTCAGGTTATGCAGTTCCATGTGGCCTCCGGATTTGGCATTCAAGCGGCTTGGCACCGGTTATGGGGAACCCTATTCCCCAATCATGAGCATAACATCTCGATTAGTTAATCCATCACGAACGCCTGATTGAGGTCATATGAACACTGAAGTAAAAGCAGCCGTGCAAACCTGGGCCAACAGCCTCAGCGATCTGGTACCCGTGCTCAAGGGCACCGATACCACCACAAGGATGAGCGACATCCGCGATGCCTACGCAAAAATGCTCGGGCAGAATCAGCCGCCGGCTGGCGTGAGGTTTGAAACAGTCGACATGGGCGGCGTGCCCGCTACGCTGGTGACTCCGGATGAGCTCAAGACCGACGCGGTGCTGATGTACATCCACGGCGGTGCCTACATCGTCGGTCGACCTGACGGCTACCACGGCATCGGCGGCAACTACGCAAAAATGCTCGGCGCGCGGGTGTACATGCCGGATTACCGCCTCGCACCCGAGCATCAGTTCCCCGCCCCCATCGATGACACTTTGCGCGCCTATGAGTGGTTGCTTGAGCAGAACATCGCCGCCAGCAAGATTGCCTTCGCTGGCGAGTCGGCGGGTGGCGCGATGGTGGTCAGCGTGATGGTCGCGGCAAAATCCAAAGGCTTGCCCTTGCCCGCAGTGGGTTCGTCAATCTCGCCTTGGGCCAACCTCGAACACACCGGCGCCTCCATGAGCAATCGTGAAGGCCTTGATCCGCTGAACTCCAAGCCAGTGCTGGATATCCTCGCGCGAGCCTTTCTCGGCGACACCCTGGCCAACCATCCGCTGGCCTCGCCGGTGTTCGCCGACGTCACCGGACTGCCACCGATTCTGGTGCAGATCGGCGAAAACGAACTGATGCTCAGTGACGCCATGCGTCTGGCCAATCACCTGGCGGACAACCGCGTCCGGGTCAATCTTGAAGTGTGGCCCGGCATGTTTCACGCATGGCATTTCTACGCAGGCATGCTGGCCGAGGGGCAGCAGGCGCTGGAGAGTTCGGTGAGGTTTATCGAGGCGGGGTTGATTGGGGCGGCTCGCTGATCAGACAGCATTCGCTGCTGATCGGCGACACTTCTGGCTGTATAGCTCGGCGCCTTGGCGGTATGGTGGTTTGCCGACCGCCGAGGAACCCTGAATGCCGAAAAAACCATCAGCCCCTGAGAACACCGCCAGTGCAGCCGACATCGAACGCGCCATTCTAGCCTTGAACAAAATGGCCGAGCGTCTGTGGGGTGACGGGCGTGAAGCCGAGGCCAAAGCGTTGCTCGATGCACTGGATGCGTTGAATCGCGCCCTCGACCGGATCCGCATCGGGGAAAGTCGCAGGGCCGTTACGCTGCACTGAATCAGACCTGATAGAACTCGCAATACCACTGCACGAACGCTTGCACGCCCTGCTCGATCGGCACCTGCGGGCTGAAGTCGATGCAGCGCGCCAGCGCCGACACGTCGGCCCAGGTCTTCAATACATCGCCCTCCTGCATTGGCAGATAACGGCGCTGGGCCTTCATGCCCAATGCCTGCTCCAGGCATTCGACGAAGCTCAATAGCGCTACTGGACTGCCGCGACCGATATTGAACAGCCGGTTAGTACCACGCTCGGCGCTGAGTGCGGGCGGTTTGTCGAGCAGTCGCAAAATCCCTTCGACGATGTCATCGATGTAGGTGAAATCCCGCGCCATTTCGCCTTGGTTGTAGAGGTCGATGGCGCGCCCCTGCAGCATCGCTTCGGTGAACCTGAACAGCGCCATGTCCGGTCGACCCCAGGGACCGTAGACGGTAAAAAAACGCAGGCCGGTGGCTTGCAAGCCGTAGAGATGGCAGTAACTGTGCGCGAGCAATTCATTGGCACGCTTGGTCGCGGCGTACAACGAAACCGGTTGGTCGACCGGGTCGTCTTCTGCAAACGGCATCTTGGTATTGGCGCCATACACCGAGCTGCTCGAGGCGTAGATAAAGTGCTCCGGCGGATGACGACGGCATGCCTGCAGAACGTTGAGAAACCCGACCAGATTCGATTGCGCATAGGCATCGGGATTGTCCAGCGAGTAGCGCACACCGGCCTGGGCGGCCAAGTGAATGACCTGTTTGAAGTGTCCGTGCTGTAACAGCGCGTTCAACGCCGCCTGATCAACAATGTCCAGTCGATGGAAAGTGAAATTGGCCAACGTCTCAAGTCGTTGCAAACGCGCCTCTTTGAGTTTGACGTCGTAATAAGGGTTGAGATTGTCGATACCCACAACCTCGAGCCCCTCGCGACACAAACGCATGACCGTGTGATAACCAATAAAACCTGCGGCACCTGTCACAAGAACACTCATGATCACCTCGGCTCACCGGTTGGACTTTAAGGAGATACACAGCACCGAACATTTACCGGCCAACAACGGCAACTATTGATAGACGACCCTAGTTACCCTGGCCAGCAGCATCCGACGCGAGGTATTTAAAAGTCGAACTGCCGATGAATCGAAAGATGTAAGATTGAAACTAATTTGCTATCACGGACGCCATCTAACACCCGCGACTTCAATAACTTCGAAAAGTTTAAAAAATCCGACGAATAAATTTCACCGTTCACAAACAATGACTTACGAAACACGGCCATTATCAGCGGATGAAAGGCAGTCTTTTTGACTGTTATTAATTGACAGCTTGCAAAGACTGGCCGATAACTTAGCACTGCCCGAAGAGCTCGCGCCGCCGCGCACTTTTCTGCTCTCCGGCTACTTATGTAATTGGATCCTGAAGGTCGCAACTGCGAACCGTGCGGTAGCTTTGCCTGAATGAAAGCGCGCCGATTCGTTATAGCCAAGACGGCCACGGATATAACAATAACCAACCAAATTGATTCATTTTTGAAACACTTCTTCTGCCAATAAACATTGATGCATCTGGCTCGGCACTTTGCCTTGATCAGCCTACTACCTACTAGCAAGCATGACGGCTCGTCCCACGTTATCGGCTGCCGTGCTTAAACGATCGCTATGTATGGAGTACTCCAGCATGCTAACGGTTTGCCGCAACGGCTCTAACTGGTATTTATTGCAGTGCAAGCCCCGCCAGGATGAACGGGCACAACTCAATCTGCAGCAACAGAATTATTCAACCTTCCGGCCGCAGCTGATGAGCGAGCGCAGTATTCGTGGCAAACGCCAACGAACACTGGAATCGCTGTTTCCCGGCTACGTGTTCATTCAACTGAGCCGCGACGACAACTGGGCACCGATTCGCTCGACCCGTGGTGTCAGCCGCATCGTCGAATTCAACCATGTGCCCGCCCGGGTCGATGAAGACGTGATCGCGCAATTGCGTGAGCGCAGTCAGGAGTCGATCGGCTTTCCTGCGGAACCGACACTCAAGCCCGGCGAACCTCTGCAAATCGTCCAGGGTCCACTGTCCCCGCTCGAAGGCGTGTTCCTGTCCATGCAGGGCGATGAGCGGGTAATGATCCTGCTCAATTTCCTCAACCGCCAACAGCACGTCAGCGTCCCGCTGAGTTACCTCGAACGCCAGCGACAATAGCCCGGATCCGCTTCGCCCTGACCCCGACCCCCTTAATCAGGAGCGTGATCCATGGCTCTGAAGCCTCGCTGTTCCCTGGTTTTAGTCGTCGCCTGCTGTGCCCCCGAAGCTGCCTGGAGCGTTGAGCCGCAAGCGATCAATGTGTACGGCTTCGATTTCACCCCGACCTTTGCCTTGTCGGAAAGCTACGACGACAACTTTCGTGAAGTCGAACACGATGTCGAATCGACCATGGTCACCCGCCTGGCGCCGGCCTTCGAGCTCAAAGCCGAGGACCGCAACAGCGCCACGCGGGTGATCTGGGAGCCGACCCGCTACATCTATCACAGCGCCTCGGACGCTTCGAACACCGCCCAGCGTCTGCGCGCCGACAGCATCATGGAGTTCACCGACCGGCATCGGCTGAAACTCGAAGCCGAGGCACGCAAGTACGAGCGCACCACCTCGACCGCCGTCGACGGCATCAACGACAAAATCGAGAGCCAGCGCGTCGGCGGCGTCTACACCTTCGGCGCGCGCAGTGCGCTGAACCAGATCGACCTCGGCGCCAGTTACGCAAGGCTGCGCTACGACAACTCCGACGGCATCAACGATGACAAGGAGCGCAACACCAGCAATCTGTCCAGCACTTGGTATCACCGCCTCGGCAGCAAGACCCGTGGCCTGCTCGAATACGACCACACCCGCTTCGATTACCTGCAATCGAACAGCCCGCGCAGCAGTCGCTCCGACGCGGTGCTGGCTGGGGCCGAGTGGGACATGACAGCGAAAACCACCGGCAAGCTGCGCGTCGGTTACGAGCGAAAGAATTTCGACCAGAGCGGTTCCGACGACCTGAGCAACCCCACCTGGCAAGTGGATCTGGCGTGGAAACCGCGCACCTACTCGACCTTCACCTTTCTCGCGCGCCAGGCCATGGCCGAAGGCGATGACGGCTCCGACGCGGTGAAAGCCACCTTCACCCAGATCGGTTGGCGCCACGGCTGGACCGAGCGCATCACCACGATTGCTGAAGCCGGCATGGGTCATTACGTCTACGAAGGCCAGGACCGCAGCGACGATTTGCAGGACTACAAACTCGGCGTGAATTACGCAATGCGCCGCTGGCTGGACGTCGAAGTCGCCTACCGCCACCGCGACAACGACTCCGATGCCGACAATGAAAGCTTCACCCGCAATGTTTTCCAGATCACGTTCGACGTCAGTCTTTAGGAGGGTTGGGCCATGCACACGCGCCTGATTTTATTGTTGTTGCTGCTCTGGACAGTGCCCACGGTCGAGGCGGCGGACACCGACACCCATTACCGCCTGGCCGCTGGCGATGTCTTGCGCATCATCGTGTTCGGCGAGCCGGAACTGAGCTTCAAGAAGATCCGCCTCAACGATGCCGGCACCTTTTCCTATCCGTTTTTAGGCGAAATCGTCGCCAAGGGCCTGACGCCCAATCAGGTCGAACAAAAGCTCGTCGACGGCCTCAAGCAAGGCTACCTGGTCGATCCGAAAGTCAGCCTCAGCCAGATCGAGTACCGCCCGTTCTACATCAACGGCGAGGTGCAGAAGCCCGGCAGCTATCCGTTTCAGCCCGGCCTGACCCTGGAAAAAGCCATCGCCCTGGGTGGCGGCCTGACCGAACGCGCCTCGATGAAACGCGTGACGATCCTGCGCGGCAGTGGCGGCCCACCGGTCACTGAGAACATTTCGCGCACCACCGTCATCGCCCCCGGCGACACCATTTCCATTGCACAAGGCTTTTTCTGATCATGGACAACAGCCCAAGCACCTACCTCGAACGTCCGCTCCAGGGCCACTTGCCAACGCAAGCCGCCGACGAGTCGGACACCCTTGATCTGCTGCATCTGTGGCGGGTGATCTGGTCGGCGAAGTGGAACATCGCCTGGCTTGTGCTGCTCAGTTGCGCGCTGGCCGTGGTGGCGCTGTCGTTCATCACGCCGCAATACGTCGGCAGTGCGACGTTGCTGATCAAGGACAAGACGCCACCGGTGTTGAGTTTTCAGCAGGCCGCCGAATCCGGCGGCGCCACCACCACTGATTACTTGCAGACCCAGCAAGCCCTGCTGCAATCGAGGGAACTGGCCGAGCGCGCCGTGCGCAAACTTGGCCTGACTACTAACCCGATCACCGATCCACGCCAGCAGGCGCAGAGTTGGTTCACCCCGCGCCAATGGCTAGCGGAGCTAAATCGCGACCAATGGCTGCCATGGCTGGATCTGCTGCCGCCGCCGAAGCCGCCAGCGACCGAAGAGCAAGTGTTCAACGACGTCACGCAAAACCTGATGCTGCACACCAGCGTCAAGTTTGTCGGCAAGAGTCAATTGCTGGAGATCGACGTCGAACTGCCCGACCCGGCACTCGCTGCGGCGGTGGCCAACGCCCTCGCGCAAGGCTTCATCGACAGCCAGCAGGACACCAGCCTGAAGTCTTCGCAAAACAACACCAGCTGGATGAACACCCGCCTGGTCGAGTTGCGCGACAACCTGCGCGTCGCCGAAAACAAGTTGCAGGCCTATCGCGAGGAACAGGGTCTGGTCGATGTCGACGGCGTCGCCACCATCAGTGCCAACGAGCTGCAAATGACCGGCAATCGCATGATCGACGCGCGCCGCGACCGTGCCGAAGCGGAGAGCCAGTTCCGTCAGGCGCAAGCCTTGAGCAACGGCGACATCAGCCGTTTGTCCAGCGTGCCGGCAGTGCTGAGCAATCCGCTGATTCAGCAGTTCCAGGCCGACCTGGCCAAGGCTCAGGCCAAAGTCGAAGAGTTGTCGGGCCGCTACGGGCCGAAACACCCGGCGCTGATATCCGCCCGTTCCGAACAGCGCACCGCCGCCAACAGTCTGCGCCTGCAAGTGCAGCAAGTGGTCGCCGGCATCGAGCGTCAATACCAATTGGCAGTGGCCAGCGAAGACGCCCTGCGCAAATCCTTCAACAGCAACAAAGCGCAGATTCAGGACATTTCGCGCAAGGAATTCCAGCTGCGCGAATTCCAGCGTGAAGTCGACAGCACCCGCGCGCTGTATGAAACCTTCGTCACCCGCCTCAAGGAAACCGCCGCCACTTCGGACATGGATTCGGCCAAGGCGCGCATCGTCGACCCGGCGATCGCACCGCTGGAAGCGAGCAAACCGCGCAAGAATCTGATTCTCGCGATTGTTGCGCTGGTCGCAGCGATCGTCGGCGTTGCCCTCGCCTTCCTCTTCGATACGCTCAGCAATACCTTCAAGACCGACGACACCGTCGAGAGTCTGCTCAATGTGCCGTTGCTCAGCGTCGTGCCGCTGGTGATGAAGAAGAGCCGGCGGCAGTTGGCGCGGTTGTTCGAAGACAACGACCACCCGCGCTTCTGCGAAACCATCCGTAATCTGCGCACCTGGCTGATGCTGCAGAACAACGAACGCCCGGCGCAGGTGGTGCTCGTCACTTCCTCGGTGTCGGGCGAAGGCAAAAGTACCATCGCCAACAACCTTGCCTCGTCACTGGCGCCACTGGAACGGGTGCTGCTGATCGATGCCGACATGCGTCAGCCGACGCTGTCGCTGAACTTCGATTTCCCGCCGCAGAGCCCCGGCCTCGCCAACCTCATGGCCGGCAGCGCGCGGCTGGAAGACTGCATTCGCAGTGTCGGTAATCTGGACATGCTCCCGGCCGGCTGCCTGACGCCCGCAGCGCTGGACCCGTTCGAGGCACCACGCTTGAAAGCCTCGAGCAGTTCGAGCAACGCCGTGGCCCCCGCGCAGGACTTGCTCAGTTCACCGCGCCTTGGTCGGCTGTTACAGATTCTCAAGTCGCGCTACCGGCACATCATCATCGATTCGCCGCCAGCGGAAATCGTCAGTGACGCGCTGTTGCTGGCGCAGCATTCCGATGCGGTGATCTACGTGGTCAAGGCGCAGAGCACGCCGGTCGGCCAGGTGCGCAAAAGCATCGCCGTATTGCAGCAGAGCCAGGCGCCGGTGTTCGGCGTGGTGCTCAATCAGGTCGATCTGCGCAAGGCGCGCAAGTACGGCCATGGCCATTCCCGTTCCTTCTACGACTACGACTTCGCCCCGCGCTGATCCTTCGGGCCGTGCCGCCCGGCCGCAGCCTGTCCTTCCCTGTACGACGAATCGGAGATCGCGCCGATGACCTCGCAATATTCCGCGCAAATGGCACACCGTCGCGGCCTCACCTTCTGGGGGCAATGGTTGTGCGCAATGACCCTGGTCAATCTGTTGCTGATTGTTCTGGTGCACTGGCGCATCGGCGAGTTGCCCAGTGAGTACCGCTTGCTGATCATCCTCACCGTGCTTGGCTCGATGCCGGTCTACGGCCTGGTGCAGGTCTACCACAAGCGCCATGGTCTGCTGGTCGGGCTCGGACGTTTGCTCGCCGGCTGGCTGATTCTGCTCGGGCTGCTGATGAGCATCGCCTTTGTCACCCAGACCAGCGCGTTGTTCTCCCGGCAGGTGGTGATTGTCTGGGCGTTGGTCGGTTTTCTCGCCCAGGCGGCGACGTTTCTGCCGCTGCATCTGTTCGTACGTCTGTACACCAAGATGATCAGCAACGAGCGCCGCGCGGTAATCATCGGCACCTGCCCGACCGCCCATGAACTGGCGCGCAAACTCCTCGACCCGGATCGCGCGTTACTGCTCGGGTTTGTCGCGGCGAAAGCCGACAGCGGCCCGGCGCCGAGCATTCTGCCGCTGCTCGGTGAAGTCGAGGACATCCGCGAAATCATCACGCGCTTGCAGGCGCGGCGGGTGTACATCGTGCTGCCGATGGCCGAGGCGGCGACGATCGAAGCGTTGTACATCAATCTGCTCGACATGAACGTCGACGTGGTGTGGATTCCGGATCTGGGCAGCATGGTCTTGCTCAATCATTCGATCTCCGAAATCGAGCGGATGCCGGCGATCTATCTCAACGAAAGCCTGCTTACCTCGCACCCCGGCAGCCTGTTCTGCAAGGACCTGTTCGAACGCAGCGTCGCAGCGGTAGCGCTGATTCTGCTCAGTCCGCTGCTGCTCGGCGTCGCCATCGCAGTCAAGCTGACGTCGCCGGGGCCGGTGCTGTTCAAGCAGAACCGCCATGGCTGCGACGGCGAAGTGATCCGCGTGTGGAAGTTTCGCTCGATGCGCGTGCACAACGATCAGCAAGTGCGTCAGGCCACCCGCGACGACGACCGCGTCACACCGCTGGGACGCTTTCTGCGACGCAGCTCCATCGACGAATTGCCGCAACTGTTCAACGTGCTGTTCGGCCACATGGCGCTGGTCGGGCCGCGTCCGCACGCGGTCACCCACAACATCTATTACACCGGCAAGGTGCGCGCCTACATGGCACGGCATCGGCTCAAGCCTGGCATCACTGGTCTGGCGCAGATCACCGGGCATCGCGGCGAAACCGAGACCGTGGAAAAGATGCAGCGCCGGGTCGCCCAAGACCTCAATTACATCAATCAATGGTCGCTGTGGCTGGACATCAAGATCCTCCTGAAGACGCCCTTCACCCTGTTCTCGAAAAACATCTACTGACAGCGGCCAGCGCTCTGGCCCACCCCGCCACGCATGAGGTTTTCCCATGAATGTGAGTGTATTCGGTATCGGTTATGTCGGACTGGTCCAGGGCGCCGCGCTGGCCGAGGTCGGCCACAACGTGCTGTGTGTGGATGTCGACGCGGCCAAGGTGCAGGCCTTGAATGACGGCACTCTGCCCATCTACGAGCCGGGTCTGAAAAGCCTGGTGCGGGACAATCATCACAGCGGCCGTCTGCAATTCGGCAGTGATCTGGTCGCTGCGGTAAAGCACGGCGATGTGTTGCTGATCGCGGTCGGCACGCCGCCGGACGAGGACGGCTCGGCGGATCTCAAACATGTCCTCAGCGTCGCCCGTACCATCGGCGAACACCTGCGCGGCGAGCAGATCATCGTCGACAAATCCACGGTGCCGGTGGGCACGGCGGACCGGGTACGCGAATGCATCAGTGCAATCCTCGCCGAGAGCGGCCGCGCTGCGCTGACCTTCGATGTGGTTTCCAACCCGGAATTTCTCAAGGAAGGTTGCGCGGTCGACGACTGCATGCGCCCCGACCGGATCATCATCGGCACCGACAGCCCGCGCGCCGAAGCGCTGATGCGCGAGCTCTACGAACCGTTCAATCGCAACCGCGAAAAAATCATCGTCATGGATGTGCGCAGCGCCGAACTGACCAAGTACGCCGCCAACTGCATGCTGGCAACCAAGATCAGCTTCATGAACGAGATGGCCGGGCTTGCCGAAAAGCTTGGCGCCGACATCGAAATGGTTCGCCATGGCATCGGCTCGGATCCGCGCATCGGCTACCAGTTCATTTATCCCGGCATCGGTTACGGCGGTTCGTGTTTTCCCAAGGATGTGCGTGCACTGATCCATGCTGCACACGGCGTCGATGTCGATGCACGCCTGCTGCGGGCGGTGGAGTCGCGCAACAACGAGCAGAAAAGCACGCTGTTCCACAAGATCGCCGAGCACTTCAACGGTGCGCTGGAAGGCAAGACCTTCGCGCTGTGGGGCCTCAGTTTCAAGCCCAACACCGATGACATGCGCGAAGCGCCCAGCCGCGTGTTGATGGAGGCGTTGTGGCGAGCCGGCGCCAATGTGCAGGCATTCGACCCGAAAGCCATGGAACAGGCGCAGCAGCTTTACGGCCCGCGCGATGACCTGACGCTGGCCGGCACCAAAGAGGCGGCGCTGAAAAATGCCGACGCGCTGGTGATCGTCACCGAGTGGCAAGCGTTTCGCGCGCCGGACTTCGAACTGCTCGCCCGCCAGCTTAAAAATCCGCTGATCTTCGATGGCCGCAATTTGTTCGATCCGCAACGCCTCAGCGCACGCGGTTTCACCTACATCAGCGTCGGCCGGCCAACCTGCGCCGCCCAAGCACAGGATCTCGCGTCATGATCCGCCTGGAATTGCTCGACCGTTATTCGCCGGCCCTGCTGGAATCCAACCGGGCCTTCTCCTTTCTCAACTTCGCCTCGATCGGCAGTTTCATCCGCCAGCCGCCGTCGTCGCTGGCGTATTTTTGCGACGGCATGCTGATGTCCGGGTTCATGTCGCGCATCACCGGGCGCGCGGTGCAGCGGGTCAGTTTCGATTTCACCTCGATTGCCGATCCGGTGTTGCGTGAATCCGAGCAGCGCGGCAAACGCGTCTATGTGGTCGGTGCGCGGCAGGCCGAGCTTGATCGTTTCGTGGAAAAGCTCGGCATGCAGTACACGCGCCTGCAACTGGTCGGCGCGCACAACGGGTACTTCGATGCCGAGCAAGGCGCCGCGCTTCAGGCTGATATCCGTCGGCAGCGGACCAACCTGTTGCTGGTCGGCCTTGGCGCCGGTCTGCAGGAGCGCTTTATCCTCGAAGCACTGCGCGGTGGTTTCAGCGGCGTGGCGTTCACCTGCGGCGGTTTCATTCGTCAGGAAGCCAATGCCGGCGAGCGTTACTACCCCGACGCGATCAATCGCCTGCACCTGCGCGCCTTTTACCGCATGTATCGCGAGCCGCACACGATCAAGCGCTACCTGCTCGACTACCCGAGCAATGCCCTGCGCCTGACCGAACTGATTCTGCGCCAGCAAGTGGCAATCAATGTCACTGCCCCATGAGGATTGTGCCGATGCATATTCTGTTCACGCTCAAGGATTACCAGACTGGCGGCGGCGTCGAGTGCGTGCAGCAACGCCTCGCCGAGCAGTTTCTGGCGGACGGCCGGCGGGTGAGTTTTTTCGTCATGAACGGCGACTCGCCCAACGTCGACGGCGCGCCGAGCATGGCCGGTGGCGGCAGTGGGCTCGCTGGCTGGCTGAAATCGATCGTGCTGCTGCGCCGGTTGATTCGCCGCGAAGGCGTGACGCACCTGATCGGTGCCAAGGAGCAGGCCAACCTCTGCACCTGGTTCGCCACCCTGGGCAGTGCCTGCAAAGTCATCTATACCCGCCACGCCGCGCTGGATTGCGCCGAGCAGAACACCGGGCGCGCCAGCCTGCGCCTGTTGTACGCGCTGTATCTGTGCGGCAGCGGCAAGGTGGTCGCGGTGTCCCACGGTCTGCGCCAGTCCCTTGCCGGGTTGATGCCGTGGGGCCAGCCGCGCATCCGTTATTGCCCGAACGCGGTGATCAGCGAGCAACTGTTGCGTGCGGCACAGGCGCCGTTGCCCGGTGGCGTGCCCCACCATTATTGGCTGGGGGTCGGCCGGCTAGTGGAAACCAAGGGCTTCGCGCTGCTGCTCGACGCCTACGCGCTGGCGGCGCAACAACGCCCGCTGCCGTATCTGGTGATTGCCGGCGACGGCCCGTTACGCGCAGCGCTTGAAGCGCAGACACAACGGCTGGGCATCGAACGCCTGGTGCATTTCACCGGGCATCTGCGCAATCCCTATCCGCTGATCCGCCATGCGCAACTGTTGGTGCTCAGTTCTTTGCACGAAGGTTTGCCGACGGTACTGGTCGAGGCGCTGGCGCTGGGTACGCCGGTGATCTCCACCGATTGCGGCAGCGGTCCGCGCGAGTTGCTCGACGATGGACGCCTCGGGCGTTTGGTCAAGGTCAACGTTGTGCCAGCCCTGGCCGAGGCGCTGCTCGACAGTCTGGCCAGCCGCGAACCCGAGCCGCCGCCCCGACGCTCAGTCAGCGACGCGATCCTGCCCTATACCAGCCAGTACGCCGCGCAGGCTTATTACCAGGTGTGGAACCGATGAAAAAGCTGCTGATCATTCTCCAGGACCTCGGCGCCGGCGGCGCGGAGAAAATGATGGTGCGCCTCGCCGGTGCCTTGGTTGAGGCCGGCAACGAAGTCACGCTGCTGATGCTCACCGGTGCCGGCATCAATCAGCCGGCGCTCGACCCACGAGTCAGACAAGTGCTGCTCGACAGTCCGCGCAGCGCGGCGGCTGTGCCGGCACTGACACGGTTTTTACGCAGCAATCAGTACGACGCGCAACTGGCTGCCCTCACCCACGTCAACGTCGTGGCGATTGCCGCCGCCGCGCTGTCCGGGACGCTGGCGCGGCTGCATGTCAGCGAGCGCAATGCCTTTTCGCGGGACAAACACGTCAACCCGGCATTGTCGGTCAAGCTCGCCTACTGGCTGGCGCCGTGGTTGTACCGGCTGATTCCCAACCCGGTGATCTGCGTGTCACAAGGCGTCGCCGAGGATCTGGTCGACACCACCATCGCCCGCGCGTGCGATGTGACGACCGCTGACAACCCGGTGCTCGACAACGATTTTCGTGACAAACCCGCCGCCGCGCCCAGCCATCCCTGGCTCAAGGCCAAAACCACTCCGGTGATCGTCGCTGTAGGACGCCTGGCGCAGCAAAAAGGCTTCGACACTTTGATCGACGCCTTCGCCCGCCTGCCGCAAGGCAATGCGCGGCTGATCATCTTCGGCGAAGGCGCCCTGCGCGGCGAACTGCTGGCCCAAGCGACAGCGCTCGGCGTCGCAGAGCGTTGCGATCTACCGGGATACGCCAGTGACCCTATCGCCGAGATTGCCCGAGCGGACTGTTTCGTCCTGTCGTCGCGTTTCGAGGGCAGCCCCAACGCGTTGGTCGAAGCCCTGTCGACCGGCACGCCGGTCGTGGCGACCCGCTGCCCGTACGGCCCGCAGGAAATCCTCGGCGATGGCGCCGTCGCCCCCTTGGTCGATGTTGACGATCCGGCCGCGCTCGCCAGCGCAATCAGCGCACAAATGGCCGCACCACGAGCCCTGCATCGCCAGCGGCGGATTGATGCCGCCGCGCGCTTCGTCAGCGGCCGCGCGGTGCAGACCTACCTCAAGGCGTTACTCGGGAGGCGCTGAGATGAACCGCCTGCAAGTGCGTTATTCGACACTGGCCGATGCCTTCACCTTGTTTGGCGTGCTGTTCTATACGCAAGTGATCGGCTTCTTTCTGCGCCTGGGGAATGTGAGCACGCTGGACGATGCCCAGCAGGATCTGGAAGGCAATCTGGCCAATCAGGTCTGCGGCTTGCTGACGTTGCTGGTGCCGCTGTTCTTCTTCATTCGCCACAAAGTGTTCCTCAGCAAGAGTTTCTACCGGCAGAACCTGTTTTTGCTGTTGTTTCTCGGCTGCGTGGCGGCGTCGATCAGTTGGTCGAGCGAGCCGATGCTCAGTTTCAAGCGTTTCGTTGCGCTGCTCAGCGTGGTGTTTTTTGCCGGTTTTATCGCTTGGCGCTACAGCATCGAGCGGATCGCTTTTCTGTTCGGTTGCGTGATCGGTGCGGCGGCGCTGGTCGGGTTGATCTTCGCCGTGATTCGCCCGGACATCGCCTTTATTTCCGGCGGCATTCGTGACGGGGCCTTTCGCGGGGTGTTCGCGGAAAAGAATGCCGGTGCACGCCTAAACGCCATTGCGATCCTGTTGCTGCTGCCGATGATCCGCCAGCGCAATCCGCTGGCCATGCTGTATGGACTATTCGCGCTGATCGCCATCGGTCTGGCGCAGTCAGCCACGGCGATTGCGCTGATCGTCGCCGGCACCGCCAGTTACGCCTACTTCATCACGCTGATCCGGCTGCGCATCAACCGCTCACTGCTGGCCTTCACCGCCGCCACGCTGGTGTTCTTCCTCTTGTGTGGGGTGCTTTACGCCAACTACGCCATGCTGCTGGAACTGGTCGGCCGCGACCCGTCACTCACTGACCGCACGTTGATCTGGGAGCTGTTGCAGCCGCTGATCGATGCGCAATTTCTCAAGGGCTACGGCTTCGGCGCGTTCTGGGCCAGTGCCGATGCCGATGCGTTTATCACGCGCTGGGGCTACATCGGCAACGCGCACAGCGGCTATGTCGAAACCCTGCTCAACGGCGGCCTGATCCAGTTGATTGCCCTGCTGCTGATGTTTGCCCAGACCCTGAGCAAGCGCTATCGGGCAATCACGGCGGATCAGTCGGCGCGCTATCAGGCCTGTGCGCTGGTGATCATCGGCCTGTTCGTCGTTACCAATTACGTCGCCTATGTGATCCCCAACTACCGCTCGGGGGAGTTCCTGATTTTCTGCGTGCTCAGCCTGACCTTCCGCCACCACCTCGTCGCCCGTCCGCAGCCGCTGCCAGCGGCGAATGCTCGGCCAATGCGCGGCACTTTCCGGGAACAACGCCCATGCTGAATGATCCCTCGGCCGTCACCGTGTGCGTGGTGGTTCCGCTGTACAACGCCGCCGCCAGCATTCAACGCACACTGGACTCGGTGTGCGCACAGACCCGCCCGCCGGACAAAGTCATTGTCGTTGATGACGGTTCCAGCGATGCCGGGCCAGAGATCGTCAGGCAGTACGCCGCGCCCTTCCCCATCGTGCTGTTGCAGCAGCCCAACCAAGGCCCGGCCAGTGCACGCAATCGCGGCGTGTTCAGCGCCGAAGAAACCTTTATCGCTTTCCTTGATGCCGACGACCGCTGGCATCCGGAAAAACTGCAAAAACAACTGGCACTGCACGCGGAATTGACCCGACAGGGACGCAAAGTCGGTTTGATCGATTGCTTTCAGATGAGCGAATTCAGTGATGGCAAACGCCAATTGGAGGATCGCTGTAAACACGGCGAGCACTTTGCCGACTTCATGCGCGAGAACATCATCAACGGCACCTCCGGCGTACTCGCCCTGCGCGAGATCATCGTCGCCATTGGCGGCTTCGATCAGAGCCTGCGTTTTGCCGAGGACCGCCTGTTGTGGACGCGCATCGCGGAAATCAGCGAGATCCACAGCGTGCCGCAGATTCTGCACTGGCGCGCCGTCAATGCCGCCAACATCACCGCGCAACCGCACAAGTATTACCCGCACAAGCTGCGCTTCATCCAGCTGTACCTGGCGCGTTACGGCACCCGGCTGAACCAGCAGCAGCGGATCTATTTCGTCCTCGCCAATCACGCGGAATTTCTCAATGCCTTTTCCCGGCGCGGCGATCATCGCCGGGTCATCGAGGTGTTCCGGCAGATGCTCGGGCATTCGTGGCAGACGCTGTTGTTCTCCCGGGGCAAACCGACCCTGCGCTACCTCTACGCCTGCTTCAAAAGTCTGGGCAACAGCCGCTGAATTTCAGGGATCGCGCCATGGCCAACCGTCGCCTGATGACCCTCGCATGGATTTTCACCGAGAAGTTCGGCCTGATCTTTCTGTCGATGATTACCTTTGTCGTCTACGCGCATCTGCTGACGCCGACTGAGCTGGGCATCGGCACGCTGATCATCGCCGTGGTCGAAGTGGTCGGCATTCTGTTCTCGTCGATGCTGGAAGACCCGCTGGTGCGCCTGCAGCGGATGGAAGACAAACACATCAGCAGCGTGTTCTGGTTTGCGGTGCTGGTCAGCCTGCTATCGATCGCGTTGATTTCGCTGGCGGTCGTGCTCTATACGCCGTCCACCGCGCTGCGCTGGATGACCGCTGTGGCCTCGGTGAAAATCCTTTTCACCCTGATGGCGCGGGTGTATGTGGCACAGATGCGCCGCAGCGGCAATTTCAAGCTGCTGGCCTCGCGCACCTTGCTCGGCAAAGTGGCTGGCGGGGTTGGCGGCGTGGCTGTTGCGCTGCTGGGTTTCGGCCCGTGGGCGGTGGTTGCCCAAGCGCTGATCATGGACGGCGTTTCCACGCTGGTGCTGATGCGCAGCGAACGTCGGCGCATTCCCTTGCTGATCGACCGCCAGGTGCTGGGCGAACTGCTGCGCTCCGGTCTGCCGGTCTGCGTCAACGTGATGAGTTCGCAAACCCTGCAACGCGGCGTCAATCTGATTCTTGGCCTGACTGCCGGGGCGCACGCGGTGGGCATGTTCAATCTGGCCATGCGCATCATCGATCTGCCGCGCTCGGCGATCTACAACGGCTTGATGAGTTACGCCTTGCCGGTGTTCGCCCGGCGCAGTGCCGAACCGGCGCGGCTGATCGGGATGATTGGCGATTCCACGGCGATCAGCGGCTTCGTGCTCACGCCGCTGTTCTTCGGCATCGCCCTGACCGCCGAAGACATCATCCTGCTGATCTTCGGCGCGAAATGGGCCGACGCGATTCCCTTGCTGCAAGTGCTCGCCTGCACGGCGGCGCTGGGCAATCTGGCGCTGTATGCAACCACTGCGCTGGTGGCGGTCAATCGCACGCACTTGACCCTCAAGGCGGAAGTTGCCACCACCCTGCTCGCGCTGGCGCTGGTCTATTTGCTTGGCGCGACCTACGGCGGCATGGCGGCGGCGCTGGCATTGCTGCTGCGCATGCTGCTGATCACGCCGTTGCAGGTACGCGGCCTGCACGCCGCGATCGGTTACGACTGGCGCAGCTTCTTTCAGTCCAGTTACCGCAGCCTGCTTGCCTCTTTCGTGATGGTCGTCGTGGTGATGTGGCTGTCGCGGCAGACCGGCCTGTCCGGTTATGCGCACCTGGCCGGCGACATTGCCATCGGCACGCTGACCTATGCCTTGGCCTACAGCCTGCTGCACCCGCGCTGGCCGCAAGAATTCAAGTTGGTGTTCACCGCCCGCTGAGCCGGATTTCCTCGCAATGGAGTACGTCGTCATGCGCAAAACCACGTTGATCACGGGCGGTGCCGGCTACATCGGTTCGCACACGGCATTGCAACTGATCGAAGCCGGACACTCGGTGCTGATCCTCGACAATCTGTGCAACAGCAGCCGCGAAGCAGTCGCACGGCTGGAGCTGTTGAGTCATTCGCACGTCGATTTCATCGAGGGCGATATCCGCGACGCCGCACTGCTGGACGAGATTTTCAGCACCTACGCGATCGACGCCGTGCTGCATTTCGCCGGCCTCAAAGCCGTTGCGCAGAGCGTGCGCCGGCCGATGGATTACTACGCCAACAATGTGTTCGGCACGCTGAACCTGTGTCAGGCGATGGCCCGCGCCCACGTGTTCAATCTGGTGTTCAGTTCCTCGGCGACGGTGTACGGCGAGCCGGCCCGCATGCCCATCGTGGAAGAGCACGGCACCGGCAAACCGGTTAATCCCTACGGGCGCTCGAAGTTGATGATCGAAGAATTGCTCAGCGACCTTGCCCTCGCCGATTCACGCTGGAACATCGCTGTGCTGCGATACTTCAACCCGATCGGCGCGCACCAGAGCGGGCTGATCGGAGAAGCACCCAGCGGTCGACCGAACAATCTGCTGCCGTGCCTGACCGAGGTTGCCAGCGGCCAGCGCGCGGCGTTGACCGTGTATGGCAACGACTATCCGACCGTCGACGGCACCTGTATTCGCGATTACATCCATGTGCTGGACCTGGCTGAAGGTCATCTCAAGGCGCTACAGGTTTTGCAGGGCGACGAGCATGGCCCGCACGTATGGAATCTCGGCAGCGGCACCGGCTACAGCGTATTGCAGATCATCAGCGCCTTCGAAGACGTCACCGGCCTGCGCATTCCCTACCGCTTCGCCCCACGCCGCGCCGGAGATATCGCCGAGTGCCGCGCCGACGCGAGCAAGGCCGGGCGCGAGCTGGGCTGGCGGGCACAACGCGAGCTGACGCAAATGCTCATCGACAGCTGGCGCTGGCAGACTCACAACCCATGGGGCTACCGCCCGCAACCGGCGCCGCTTCTGGCGGTGGGCACTTGAACCGGGGCAAATCCACGTTAGGGACGACTCATGAACAGATCACGATGCTTGCTGTTGGTTTTGCTAATGCTGAGCGCCGGCGTCAGCGCCAATATTCCACGACCGGTCACCGATGGGCTGGTGTTGTGGCTGGACGGCAATGATCCGGCCTCGATGAGTCTGGAGGGGCAAAACCAGGTCGTGCGTTGGCTGGATAAATCCGGCAAGGGCAATGACGTGGTCGTCGACAACCGCGCGGCGACGACATTGCCGACGCGCGTCGACAACGCCCTCAACGGCCACGGCGTGGTGCGCTTCAGCGGCACGGCGGCATTCATGGGCCAGGCGATTCGCACGAGCAAAGGCCCGGTGACGGTGTTCGTCGTCTCGCGGCGCTTGCCCGAGCAGGCCGGCGGCAAGGCCTGGCAGCGACTGTTCAGCTCCCGCCCGCAACTGGCGGACAACGACAATGTCGCGCCGAACTTCGGCATCAGCGTGCAGCAGACCACCGGGTACGAGCCGGCGCTGGCGTTGCTGGAAACCAGTGACGTGCCGATCGGCCCGTTCGCGGTGGCGCGCAATGTGGTGGGCACTTCGGAAATCCTCCGCGGCGACATCGCCGAAGTACTGGTTTATGACCGCCCATTCAGCAGCCAGGAAGAACGCCGCAATGTGTTCGAGTATCTGGCGCAGAAATGGGCGGTCGCCATTCCGCAGCAGGCCGATGCCTGGACCCGCGTCGGCCCGTTAGGCGCGACCCCGACGCACGTTACGCCCGATCTGCCGCTGTCGGATCAGGCCAATGCCGGCGGCTGGAAACTCGATACACGGCTGTCCGACGAATTCAACGGCAGCACCCTCGATGTCGAGCGCTGGCACGTCAACAACGCCACCGGTACCGATTCCCTCGGGCGCAAACCGGCGCTGTTTTTGCCGGAGAACGCCAAGGTCGGCAGCGGTAATCTGAACATCACCTTCCGCAAACAGACCCTCCCCGAGAAATACGTCGCCTTGGGCTACAAGGACTACAGCTCGGCGATGGTGCGTACCCATGAACGGGGCATGTACGGCTATTACGAAGCCCGGGCGAAGCCGATGAACTCTGCCGGCTCCAGTGCGTTCTGGCTGGCGTGGACCGGGCTGCCGGACAACGCCACGGAGATCGACATCTTCGAAATCGGCGGCAAAACCCGCAACGAAGCGTTCGACCGCCGGTACAACATGAACGCCCATGTCTGGGCCAGACCGCAGAATGATCAACACCTGAGTTCCGGCAGCACGTGGAATGCCCCTTGGCGGCTGGCCAGTACCTTTCATGTCTACGGTTTCGACTGGCAACCCGAGACCTTGCGCTGGTACGTCGACGGCGTATTGGTCCGGGAGGCGAAGAACACCTACTGGCACTTCCCCATGCAAATCGTTTTCGACAGCGAAGCGATGTGGGACTGGTTCGGGGTGGTCGACGATGCTGACCTGCCGTCGGTGTTTCGCATCGATTACGTCAGGGTCTGGACCCGCTCGCCGCAGTAGTGCTGTGTTCAACGGTTTTGTACCCTCGTTTGCATCCGCCACAGCGTGCGGAAACCTCCCTGACGCTCGCGCAGTTCTTCCGGCGTGCCGTTCTGCACGATCTCGCCTCCCTCCAAGCGCCATCCCCCGCCCCTCGATACCCGCAAAAACCCCTCGATCCTGCTCGCAAAGGTTGACGTGCGCCAAGCCAACCGAGCGGCTGCCCTCGCCCTTTGCTCTACCATCCATCGGCTGTGTTGGAAAATCATCAAACCCAAGTGCAAGTCCGTTATCAGAATCGATAACCACTCCAGCAACAGACATCCTCGAGGACACTCATGGCTAATGATCCCTCCAACTCCGATCGCATCTGGTCCAGACCGGAGCATGCGGTCGAGACAACCTTTCCTGCCAGCAATCCGATTTCACCGTGAGTCTTGACCGGCGCAGCCTCAATCTTGTCGCGGCAGCGTTCGCGCTGACGGCGTTGTCCTATGGCCTGGCGCGCTTCGCCTATGGACTGCTGCTGCCGCAGATTCGTCAGGATCTGACGCTCAGCGTGACCGCTGCCGGCTGGATCGGTGGCAGTGCGTTCGCTGCTTACTGTGTGGGCATCGTTGCGACGTTTGTCTGCAATGGCAAAATCAGTCCGCGCGGGTTGACGGTGATGGCCGGCGCCGCCGCGACGCTGGGCATGGGGCTGGTGGTGATGGCTTGGTCGGGCTTGGCGTTGGGCTGCGGGGTCGCGCTGGCGGGATTGAGCACGGGTCTGACCTCGCCGCCATTGGCCAGTGCGGTGGCAGCGCGTCTTGATGATGCGGATCGCCCGCGGGCCAATGGTTTTATCAATGCCGGGACAGCGGCGGGAATCGTTTTTTCCGGTTTTGCGGCGATATTGGCGGCCGGGCAATGGCGCCAGCTGTATGCCCTGTTTGCCTTGATCGGCATCGGCGTCACGATCTGGCTCTGGTTTGCGGTACCGCGCCGGGTCGAGCGTGACGTCGCGCAGAACTTCTCGCTGGCAATGCTGCGTCGACCCGGCGTACTGCCTTTGTGCGCCAGTGCTTTCCTGATGGGCCTGGCGAGCACGGCGATCTGGACATTCGGTGCCGACATTCTGCGCAGCGAGGCTGGATTCAGCGATCAGTCGATCGCCTGGGCGTGGATCGTCCTGGGGGCGGCGGGAATCAGCGGCTGCATGACCGGCGTGCTCACCGGCCGCTTCGGTGTCGCACGGATGCAGCATCTGGCGCTTGCCGGGATCGCCCTCGGGACATTGGGCCTCACTGGCGCATCAGTTTCCGCCGGATCGGGCCTCGCCGCAATGTGCCTGTTTGGCGCGGCCTACATCGTTTCTTCAGGCGTTTATCTGCTGCAAGGCATTCGTTTGTTGCCGGACCGCCCGGACCTGGGACTGGGCATTCCGTTTCTGCTTCTGGCGCTCGGTCAGACCGCTGGCACGCCGGTTTTCGGCGCGGTGCTGGAGGCTGCCGGCGTAATCGTTGCCCTTTGTGTTTTCGCGGCGGCCGCTTGCGTCGCCATGGTGCTATGCCCAAGAGATGGTGAAAGTCCGCGCAGACAGATGTGCCAATCCACTGAAGGCTTGGGTCGCTAATGATTTTTATCGTCAGGAGTACAAACCATGGCCGTAAACATCAGCAATCTCACCCTCTCCACCCCGGTACCCGTCTCGGCGACCAATCCGGTCGCACTGGAGCTCAACGGCGCCGAAGCCATTGCGCAATTTCCCAGCATCGTCACAGTGCTGCCGGACGGATCGCTGCAGCTGTCCGCGCCAACCAAAGGCGCCTCAAGCAAGAGCACCCACCGCACCCGCTGCGAATGGAAAGAATCCTTCTATTGGTCGCTGGCCAGCGCCGCTGACCACCTCAACTATCAGGAGATGACCGTGACCAAGGTCAACTCTGCGCAGAAAGTCGTTATTTCGCAGATGCATGTGAAAAACGACGACAGCCCCGCCATCAAGGTGTTCTGGCAGAAAGGCAACATCACCATGGGCTTCCGCCAGAGTTTCAACCAGCCCACCCCGGTCAACACCACGGTGCTCAAGGGCGTACCGCTGGGCGCGAAATTCAAGGTGACCATTCGCGCCAACTCTGCCGGCGTAGCTCGAGTCACCGTCGACTACAACGGCGTTGTCGGTACATCAGGTGATTTGCAGCTCGACTCAACCTGGAATTCGCAGGTGTTCAATTTCCACGGCGGGGTCTACAACCAGATCGACTACACCGACGCCACGCCGCCTGAGGATGGCTCGATCTGCATCATCAGTGATTTGTTGATTTCGCATACCTAGGCGCTGAAACGAGCAAGGGCCGGTGATTGGATTTCAGCCTCCTCTCGAACCTCAAAACAGCCTGCGTCCTAACGTCGCAGCCTTCAGCTATTGGCAAATCCTGCGCAAGCCGTAGAATCCCGCGCTCTCGCATCGCGCGTCTGGTCACAGACGCGAACTTGCAGGGCTGGCCATGTCGTCCGACGTCACCACCCTGCCCGATCGGCAGACCCCCTGCACAACACCTGTTCCAGCCTGGCAACCGCACGCGCAGTGGCGCACGTTGCGCTGTTCGATTTTCTTGAGGTTTTTATGTCTCCGCGTTTGCTGGCCATGGCGCTGGCGCCCCTGCTCGGGCTGTTCATTATTGCTCTGGGCAATGGTTTTCTGTCTTCCCTGACCACCCTTCGCCTGGACGCCGCCGGTGCCTCGGCGACGATGATCGGAGTTGTTTCGTCGGCCTACTTCATCGGCCTGACGCTGGGCGCGGTGTTCAACGACCGGCTGATTCTGCGCATCGGCCATATTCGTGCCTACGGCAGCTTCGCCTCGCTGATCGCCGTGACGATTCTGTTGCAGGGTCTGTTCTACGACACCTGGGGCTGGCTCGTCCTGCGCCTGATCAACGGCTGGGCCACGGTCGGTGTGTTTCTGGTGATCGAAAGCTGGCTGCTACTGGCCGGTGACGAGAAGATTCGCGGGCGCTTGCTCGCGCTGTACATGATCGTCCTTTATGGCGCTGGCGTTTTGGGCCAGGCGACGCTCGGGACCATCACCGGCATGAGCGACAGCGCGCCGTTCATGGTCGCCGGCATGCTCGCTGCGTTGTCGGTGCTGCCGATCGTGATCCTGCCGCGCGTGTCGCCGCTGCTCGATCAGGTCGAACCGCTCAAACCCCGGCAACTGCTGGGCGTGACGCCGACCGGGCTGGTCGGCTGTTTCGGCTCGGGGGTGACCATCGCGGCGATTTACACCTTGTTGCCGCTGTATCTGCAACGCAGAGGTCTGGACGTCGGTGAAGTCGGCAGCATGATGGCGTGGACGATTCTCGGCGCGATGTTGCTGCAGTATCCGGTCGGACGCTGGTCCGACCGCACCGATCGCTTGCAGGTGCTGACGCTTCTGACGGTGGCATGCACGGCATTATCGCTGGTGATTGTGCTGCTGCCGCTGTCTTCGACAATGCTCGCGGCGATGCTGTTTCTGCTCGGTGGCGGCGTCTTCGCGCTGTACCCGGTTGCCGTCAGCCACGCGGCCGACCGCGCCCCGGCCGAAGCGCTGGTGCCGATGATTCAGGGTTTGCTGCTGATCAACTCGCTGGGCTCGGCCATCAGTCCGATGATGATCTCGCCGGTGATGAACTCGTTCGGCGCCAACGGCCTGTTCTGGGTCTTCGCTGTGGTCAATCTGAGCATGGTCAGCTTTTTCTTCTGGCGCCGTGGCAAACGCCCGGTGCCGGCCAACCCCGCACCGTTCACGGCAGCAGCCACCTATTCACCGACAGGTGCGGAGTTGCGGGTCACCGAGGATTTGCGCGTGGCCGCTGAGGAGCACCCGGCGATGATGGATGCGATCAGCGGGGAACTGGTGACGCAGCCACGGTGACCGCTGATCAGCAACTGCCCGGCGGGATGCCGTCCTTGTTGAAGTCCTTCAAGCGCTCGCGCTCTTCTTCGGTGGAATGCGCCGGGGTGGTTTGATCCGGTACTTCTTGCGGCACTTCGGTTTTTTCTTCAGTCATGGCTTTGCCCTCGTTGTCGATGCTATTTCGGCATCGGCGAGGGCTGGCAGTTCCGGATTTTCAACTCCACCGCAGCCATGCGCTTGAGTTGCGGCGAGCATTACCTTCAGCGAACAGCGCCAGATGCTTGCCTCAAGAGCGGGTACGCTCAATCAGCATCCTCTGCAACGTGTTGTCCTTCACCCAGTAATGATGGAACAGCCCCGCCAGCGCGTGCAGGCCGATCAGCCAGTAGCCGGCACTGCCAATCCATTCGTGCCAGTACTTGAGTTGTTTGGCCAGGTCCGGATCAATAGCCACCGGCGCCGGCACATGGAAACCGAAGTACGGAAACGGTTTATCGCCCGCCGCGAGCATGAGCCAGGCCAGGACAGGCGTGACAATCATCAATCCATACAGCGCCAGGTGCGTCAGGTGCGCAACTGCGGTCTGCCACGCCGGCGGTTTGGGGGTGATCGGTGGACGCGGGGTCAATCGGCCGATCAGACGAATCCACACCAACGCGAAGATGCTTGCGCCAAACAGCCCATGCATACCCATCAGCAGGCCGCGTGCTTCGCTGCCTTTGGGCATATAGCCTTTGATTTCGACGCACGCATACACACCAACGAACAACGCCAGCATCAGCCAATGCAGGATGATTGAGAGTTTTCCATAACGGGTTACAGCGGTGTCGCGAATCATAGGAAACGCCTCGTGATTGTTGTGGAGCGACGATCATCTCGCTCGAAATTATCGATCCGGTTGCCCTGAATCAAGGCTGACCATGCTTGCCCAGCCTTAAGGGAGTCTGAAGATCGGCGCTGCGGTTAACGGTTTTTCATCTTCAGACTTCGTTAAGAAATGGCTTGGATACTGCGCTCAAACCCATTGAGGGAGGCGTTCTGCCCATGCCCGAATTCGACTGGAACATCCCGCTGCCCCTGCACTTCGGCCAGGCCGAATCGATGCCGATGACGCTGAGAAACGCGTTGCCGGAGGACGAACTGCGCGCGCCCTTCGAAGCCTTTATCCAGCAGCGTTTTCGCACGGCTCACGGTGCCGAAATCCGCCATTTCATGCCCGAGCTGTTCGGCATGCACAACAGCGATGGCCAGTTGTGCGCAGTGGCCGGGGTCCGTCGAGCGCATCTGGAGGCACTGTTTCTCGAGCGCTATCTGGATGAACCGATCGAGCCGTTGATCAGCGCCGCCGCCGGTCGTGCAGTGGATCGCAAGGTCATTGTCGAAGTCGGCAACCTCGCCGCCAGCGATACCGGCAGTGCGCGCCTGAGCATCATCGCCATCACCTATCTGCTGGCCATGGGCGGCCTGGAATGGGTGACCTTCACCGGCAACATCGGGCTGGTCAACAGCTTCCATCGCCTGGGTCTGAAGCCCGTGACATTGTGCGCCGCTGATCCACAGCGACTGGGTGACGAGCGTCAACACTGGGGCAGTTATTACGAAAGCAAACCCTGGGTGCACGTCGGCAACATTCGCGCGGGATTTGTTCATCTGCGCAATATTGGCCTGTTCACTCGCCTGGGTTTGCCGACTTCCGTTGAAGGAGCCTGCCATGTCGCTTGAATTGCAGCGCTTCCAGGAAACCCTGCGCGACCATGCCCGGCGCAATGACAACGCCTCAGCCCTGTGGGGCGACACGCTGAGAATAGATTACGCCACGCTGTATGCCGAGGTGTTGTATCGCCAGGAGCGCCTGCGCGATGAGCAGGTGCAGGTGATTGCGCTGGCGCTGGACAACGGCGTCGACGCGATGCTTTGGGATCTGGCTGTGTTGTTCGAAGGCTTGACCTGCGTAACGCTGCCGCCGTTTTTCAGTGCCGCGCAGCGCGCCCATTGTCTGGAGCAGAGCCAGGCCGAACGGGTGATCGCCGAGCCGGAACTGCAAGCCGAGCTGCTGGCGGCGGGATATGAATTACGAGGCGAATTCTGGTGTCGCTCGTTCAATGGCCCGAGTCGCATGCCGGCGGGCACCGCGAAACTCACGTTTACCTCCGGGACCACCGGCACGCCGAAAGGGGTGTGCCTGAGCGCCGACAGCTTCCTGCGCGTTGCCCGGGAGCTTGATCAGGCAAGCGCAGCTACTGGGCCGGAGCACCATCTGGCGCTGTTGCCTTTGGCGATCCTGCTGGAGAACCTGGGCTGTTATGCCGCGCTGTACGCCGGTGCGGTGTTGAGCCTGCCAAGCCAGACAACCCTCGGCATTCAAGGTGCCAGCGGCATCGATGTTGCGCGCCTGCTCGGTTATCTGGCCAAGCGTGCGCCGGAGAGCCTGATACTCGTGCCACAGCTGCTGCAAGTTCTGGTCAGCGCCGCTGAACAGAAGGCTTTCGATCCGCAAACCTTGCTCTTCGCCGCGGTCGGTGGCGCGCGGGTGTCAGCGGATCTGCTGCACCGCGCGCAACGGGTCGGGTTAGCGGTTTACGAGGGATACGGCTTGTCCGAGTGCGCCTCGGTCGTATGCCTCAATCGCCCCGGCGCGCGCCGTCCGGGCAGCGTCGGGCGCCCTCTGCCTCATATCGAGGTGCGGTTGGCCGAGGACGGCGAAGTGCTGATCAAGGGTTCGGTGTTGCTCGGTTATCTGGGGGAGCCGGCGTATACCGATCAATGGTGGCCGAGTGGCGATCTGGGCGAGTTCGATCCGGAAGGTTTTCTCTATCTCAAGGGCCGCAAAAAACACCAATTCGTCACCAGCTACGGGCGAAACGTCAACCCGGAATGGGTCGAGTCGGAACTGACCCAGCGCCGCCACATCGCTCAAGCGTTCGTCTATGGCGAGGCGATGCCGCACAACCACGCCCTGCTCTGGCCGCATCGTCCGGACTGCACCGATGCCGAGCTGGCCGCTGCCGTCGCCGAAGCGAACGAGGCGTTGCCCGATTACGCCCAGGTGCATCAGTGGACGCGCCTGGCGCAGCCCTTCACCGCCGCCAACGGCCTGCTCACCGCCAATGGCCGGCCGCGCCGTGACGCCATCATCGCGCAGTACCACACGCAATTGACCGAATCCGCCACTTCCGAGGAATCCGCATAATGAGTTTTTTCGACACCCTGCAAGAAGCCACACAACGCGAACGCCACGAGCTGTTCAACCTGCCGATCATCGTCGATGCGTTGCAAGGCAAGGTCAGCCTCGACAGCTATCGGGCCTTTCTTGCCCAGGCTTACTACCACGTGCGCCACACCGTGCCGCTGATGATGGCTTGCGGTGCACGCCTGCCGACGCGCCTGGAATGGCTGCGCAAAGCGGTGTGCGAATACATTGAAGATGAATACGGCCACGAGCAGTGGGTACTCAACGACATTGCCGCCTGTGGTGGTGATCGCGACGCCGTGCGCGATGGCCAGCCGTCATTGTCAATCGAGCTGATGGTCAGTTTTCTCTACGACCTGATCGCCCGGGGCAATCCGGTGGGTCTGTTCGGCATGGTAAACGTGCTCGAAGGCACCAGCATTGCCCTGGCGACCCACGCGGCGGGGAGCATTCGCGATCGCCTGGCGCTGCCGGAAACGGCATTCAGCTATTTGAGCTCCCACGGCTCACTCGATATCGAGCACATGCAGACCTATCGGCGGTTGATGAATCAACTGGAAGCCCCTGACGATCAAGCGGCGGTCATTCATGCCTCGAAAGTCGTCTATCGCCTCTACACCGACATGTTCCGTGATCTGCCGCGCGACGCTGAGGCCCAACATGCAGCTGCATGAAGCCCGCGTGGTGCTGACAGGTGCCAGTGGCGGCATCGGCCTGGCCATCGCCAGTGCCTTGTGCGCCGCCGGTTCCAGGGTATTGGCCGTGGCGCGGCATCAGGAGGCGCTGTTGCCGCTGCTTGAGCGGTATCCGCAGAACCTGTGCTGGGTCGCCGCCGACCTGACCTTCCTCAGCGATCGCCGCAAAGTGTTGGCCGCCGCCGACGCCATCGGCGGCATCAACCTGCTGATCAACGCCGCCGGGGTCAATCACTTCGCCATGCTCGAACAGCTCGATGACAGTGACATCAACGCGATGCTGGCGGTGAACATCAGCGCGCCAATCTGCCTGACCAAAATGCTGTTGCCGCAGCTCAAGCAGGCTGACAGCGCGATGGTGGTCAACGTCGGCTCGACCTATGGCTCGATCGGCTACCCAGGTTACGCCAGTTATTGCGCGAGCAAATTCGCCCTGCGCGGATTCTCCGAGGCGTTGCGCCGCGAGCTGGCCGACACGCGGGTCAGCGTGTTGTATGTAGCGCCCCGGGCCACCCGCACCTCGATGAACAGCGCCGCTGCGCAAGCCTTGAACGATGCCCTCAAGGCCAGCGTTGACGATCCGCAGACCGTGGCGTCGGCAGTGATGCATGCGATTGCCGGCGACCGTCGTGATCTCTACCTAGGCTGGCCGGAGCGATTTTTCGTCCGTTTGAACAGCTTACTTCCGCATCTGGTGGATCGCGGTCTGCGCAAGCAATTGCCACTGATCCGCCGTCTCAGTGAAAAACCTGACAACGAGGCTTCAAAGCCATGAAAAAACTCTCCACATGCCTGCTGTTTGCCGCCCTCAGTCAAAGTGTCTGGGCGCTTGAGCCGGCTGATCAGCAACGTCTCACCGGCATCCAGCAGAACTGGGCGCACATTCAATACGAGGTCGCGGAAAAGCAGCGCGCCGCGGCGTTCGAGCAATTGGCCAGCGAAGCCAACGCGTTCACCACGCAACGTCCGAATGTGGCCGAAGCCTGGATCTGGAAAGGCATCGTCACCAGCAGTTGGGCCGGTGCCGAGGGCGGGCTCGGTGCCCTGGGCAAAGCCAAGGACGCCAAAGCGGACCTGGAAAAATCCCTGACGCTTGACCCTAAAGCCCTGCAAGGCTCGGCATACACCAGCCTCGCTGCATTGTACGATCGGGTACCGGGCTGGCCGATCGGCTTCGGCGACAGCGACAAGGCCGAGCAATTGCTCAAACAAGCCCTGCAGCTCAACCCCGATGGCATCGACAGTCTGTACTTCTGGGGCGACCATCTCTACCGTCAGAAGCGCTACGCTGAAGCCAAGGCAGCGCTGATCAAGGCCAGACAAGCCGCACCCCGTGCGGGCCGCGAAAGTGCCGATGCCGGGCGTCGTAAAGAGATCGACGCCTTGCTGGTGGACGTGAACAAGAAACTCGACTGAAAGGAGTGCGCGTGCGTTTATTACTGATCGAGGATGACGTGGCGCTGGGTGAAGGCATCTATCAGGCGCTGGGCCGTGAGGGATACACCGTCGACTGGCTCAAGGACGGCAGCAGCGCCTTGCACGCGCTGCTCAGCGAAACGTTTGACGTCGCCGTGCTGGACCTCGGCCTGCCACGCATGGATGGCCTCGAAGTGTTGCGCCGCCTGCGCGACAGCGGTTCGAACCTGCCGGTGTTGATTCTCACCGCTCGCGATGCCACCGAAGACCGCATTGCCGGACTCGACGCCGGTGCTGACGATTACCTGGTCAAGCCGTTCGACCTCGCCGAACTCAAAGCCCGCCTGCGCGCCTTATTGCGCCGCAGTGCCGGGCGCGCCCAGGCGCTGATCGAACACGCCGGCATCAGCCTCAACCCCGGCACCCAGCAGGTCAGTTATCAAGGCCAGCCGGTCGCGCTCACCCCCAAGGAATATCAGCTGCTGCACGAACTGCTGTCGCCGCCGGGGCGGGTGATGACTCGCGATCAATTGATCCAGTTGCTCTACGGCTGGAACGAAGAAGCGGAAAGCAACACCCTGGAAGTGCACATTCATCACCTGCGCAAGAAGTTCTCCACCGACCTGATCCGCACCATCCGCGGCGTGGGTTATCTGGTGGAGGAGCGTCGATGACCTCGATCCGCCGGCGCACGCTGACCCTGATCATCGGCCTGTTACTGGCCGGTCTGGCGGTACTCAGCCTCTTCAACGTGCATGACAGCAACCACGAAATCGCCGAGGTCTACGACGCCCAACTGGCGCAGAACGCACGCCTGCTGCAGGGCGTGATGCGTATGCCGATGGCGAGTACCGAGCACGCGCAGTTGTATCAGGCGTTCAATCAGGCTCTCGGGGAAGCCAAGCCACGGGTTGACGGACATCCTTACGAAAGCAAAATCGCCTTCCAGGTGTGGAACCCGCAAGGCGAGGTGCTGGTACACACCGCCAGTGCGCCCTCCTTCACTGCGCCGCCGACAAGAACGGGCTTCAGCGACGTTGTCGATCTGAAAGGTCGGCAATGGCGAGCGTTCATGCTGGAAGACAAGCAGAACGGCCTGCGCATCTGGGTCGGCGAGCGCGACGATGTGCGCACCGACCTGGTCGACCGCATCGTACGCCACACGCTGTGGCCGAACATGCTCGGCAGCCTGATCCTCGCCGCGATGATCTGGCTGGCCATAGGCTGGGGACTCAAGCCCCTGGCAGACATGGCGGCGACTCTGCGCGCCCGTCACAGTGGTTCACTTGAGCCGCTGCAACTGACGCCCCTGCCCAGTGAGCTGGAGCCCATGCAGGCAGCGCTCAATCGCATGCTCGCGCAGATTCAGGAAGTGCTCGGCCGGGAGCGTCGCTTTATCGCCGATGCCGCGCATGAAATGCGCACGCCGCTGGCGGTGCTGCGGGTGCATGCGCAAAATCTGCAGGAGGCCGGTACCGAAGACGAGCGTCGTGAGTCACTTGAGTTTCTGATCTCCGGAGTCGACCGCACGAGCCGACTGGTCAATCAGCTGCTGACCATGGCGCGTCTTGAACCCAAACCTAACCCGCCGCCACTGCAACGCATTGATCTCAGCGAAACCGTACGCAACAGCCTGGTGCAATTGACACCATGGTTGCTGAGCAAACACCTTGAATTGATCTTCGAGGTCAGCGACCAACCGTTTCATGTCCTCGCCGACCCCGCCGCCATCGACATTGCGCTGAATAACCTGATCACCAACGCGGCGAATTTCTCCCCCGAACACGGTGCGATCACCGTGCACCTGAGCGAGTCCGATGGCTTCTGTCATTTGACGGTCGACGATCAAGGGCCGGGAATCGATGAATCGGACAGAGAGCGATTGTTCGAGCGTTTCTACAGCCGTGGCACGGCGCATGGCGCCGGATTGGGGTTGACCATTGTCAACACCATCGCGATGCGACTGAACGGACGGATTGAACTGACAAACCGCGCAGAGGGAGGTTTGAGGGCGACGTTATCGATTCCGGCAGGGGAATAATCATCCGATTGATTCAGCTGTATGCCGCCGGCCCTAAATACCTGCTGCTCAGCGCTCTGCTCTACGCGCTTGGCTCGTTGATTTACCTGGGCACGCTGAAAACACGTCAGGGTCAGCCGCTCAGCGGTCCGGAAACGGGTGTGTTGATCATCATCTGGACCGCCGCGATTTACGCTGGCCGGATGTTGTGGGCCGGAACGCTGACTTTGTAAGGTGCACCAGCGTTTGCGCTACACCGCCAGTACGCTGCAGGGGTCCTGGTACAGTGAAAAACCTGAATATCGAGGCTTGTCCACCACCCTTGCGAAAGCGCCTGGAAAACCGACAAAGCGGCGATGAAACTGGCGAGCGACATTGATCTGGATCAATCGCTGCGACGACAAACTGGATCGAAATAGATTCATGACGCGGCTGCGCCCGCGTTTCGGATCAGGGACAGTCACAAGCTGCTCGAACACGTGAAAGTTACAGATGCGGCCACAGGGTGACAGGTCCGCAACCCACCCTCATTCTTGCTTTGCGAGGTTCACGATATGGTCATCAATGATCCAGCCATGACAACCGCCAATGTCCGCGACGCAATCGATGACAGTGGCGCACTGTTTCACGAAGCCGATCGGCTCAGCGAACAGGCCTATGCCGTCCTTGAAGAGCCGTTTTCTCCAGACACCATGCACAAGTTCAGCGAAGCGAGGAAACGCGCCGATGAGAAATATCGGCACGCCTGGCAACAATGGCAATACGCACATGGTGGGCGCAGTCACTGATTGATTACCCTCAACCGATTACCATCAACTGCTGCGATGACCGGTCAGGCTGTGGCAGGCATTGCCTTGACCATCATCAAACTGCACGGAGCCCGGTTCATCAGGCATTCGGCCGTGCCGCCGATGAAGCCGTCCAGCGCTTGATGGTGACAGATGCCGAGCACCAGCAGGTCGAACGCGTTCTGCCGGGCGAAGTCTTCGATCACCCGGTACGGGACACCTGCAAACATGTGGCTGTGCTGTTCATCGAGACCATAGCGCTCGGCCAGCGTATCGAAGGCTTCCTGCTGAGTGTCGTTGATCGCATCGCGCAAACTGTGATCCAGACTCAAGTTCGGCACACTCATCGCCGCATCACCCACCACCGACCAGTTGCTCACATTCAACAAGTGCAGCGATGCATCGCATTTAGCTGCCAATGTCGATGCAACGCCAAGTATCCGGTCATTGAGCCCTTGGGTCAGATCCTCGAGATGCGACAGGTCAATGGCCGCCAGGATCTTCAAGGGTTTCGGATGTGCGGCCTCGGTGACCAGATGCACGCAGGCGGGACAATCTCGTACCAATAGCCAGTCCAATGGCGGATGAAACGTTTGATTGAGCGCTGAAACATGGTGAGCATCCTTGATCACCAGATCGACATGAATGTCATTGATGTACTCAAGCACATGCGCCGGGGTGGCCCTGGCCCAGACCACTTCGGTGCTGACTTGCACGCCGGCGCCACGTTGAAACCGGGCCTGCTGCTCCAGCCACTGGCGATGCATCTGCAAATAGCCTTCACGCGCTTGCGCCATGGCGTCGTGGTCGATCAGGCCGGCCAACGCCAGGGACTGGACATGATCGAACGCTACGATGTGCAACAACGCGCCACTGGCCCGAGCGAGCGCCCGGGCGCGATCAAACGCCGGGGTGCGGGTCATTTCGGCGGGTGCGATCAACAGAATGCGTTTGAGCCTGAACATCACGTGTATTTCCAGTCAGCGCCATTGGACGATTCTGCAACTCTGCCAACCGCCACGCTTGATATGCATCAAGTCTCCCCATCAAGCCTGCGACACAAGAGCGGCGCAGAGGCCGTTGCCTTTGTGATTCCCCTCCCCGCCGTTCGTCCGTAATCACGCTGGCACGCCAAACGAAAGGCACGTGCGCTGCGAAGACTTCTATGCTTATCACACTCACTGGAGGCTGCTTATCCATGCTTGAAGCCCACTCGCCCCCGCCGATTCTTAAAACTGCCTGTTCCAATTGCAGTGTGGTGGAGTTATGCCTGCCGCTCGGTCTGACTGGCCCGGAGGTTGATCGACTCGACACACTGATCGTGCAGCGATACAAGGTGAAGAAAGGCGCTGCTCTCTACAGGACGGGGGACCCGCTACGCTCGCTGTACGCCGTGCGAATAGGCTCGTTCAAGACCAGCGTGGTCTCCGTCGACGGCCGCGAGCAAGTGACCGGTTTTCATATTCCCGGCGAAATGCTCGGGCTCGACGCCATCAGTATCGATCAACACGCGTGTACTGCGTATGCGCTGGAGGACAGCGAGGTCTGTCCGATTCACTTCGCACAGCTGGAAAAACTCGCGCAAAGCCTGCCATCGCTGCAGCACAATCTGAATAAACTGCTGAGCCGGGAAATTGTGCGCGATCACAGCATGTTGATGCTCATGGGCAACATGAACTCAGATGAGCGCCTCGCGGCTTTCCTGGTCAACCTTTCACAACGCCTCAGCTCCCGTGGCTATTCCTCGAAAGAGTTCGTGCTGAAAATGCGCCGTGAAGAAATCGGCTCCTACCTTGGGCTGCGTCTCGAAACCATTTGCCGCGGCATTGCCCACTTGCGCGATCAGGGTTTGGTGGAAATCACCGCACGCGACGTAAAAATCCGCAACATGGACGGCCTCAAGCAGATGGTGTCGGGCTGCAACCGCCAGCAGCATTGAGCCCGTCCATGAGTTCCTGCCATGCCTTCGCCATCCCTCGGGCAAGCCATATCGAAGCGATGGGCGCGCTGTTTCGATGCACTTGAAATCACCTGTCTTTCTAACCGTTGAACGTCGCTTGAAAAGCTGCGTACTGCCGATGCCGGCAAAACCTCGTGCGTCGGCTGAGCGGTGATGCGTTGCGCAAATCGAGGGAACTCCGATGGCCGACTCAAGCAAGAAAATGAGCCTCATGGGGCTCACCACACTGGTGACGGTGAACATGATGGGCTCAGGCATCATCATGTTGCCGACGAGCATGGCCCAACTCGGGGCTGTTTCATTGTTGTCATGGATCGTCACCGCTGTCGGCTCCATGGCCATCGCGTATTGCTTTTCCCAGTGCGGCATCTTCTGCCTGCGCTCTGGCGGGTTATCTGCCTACACCGAAGAGGCGCATGCAAAGTCAGGCTTTTTTCTGTGCTCTTACCTGTACTTCCTGTCGCTGGCCATCGCCAACGTGGCGGTGGCCATTTCCGCAGTGGGATACATGACATCGTTCATGCCTTGGCTGGGAAGCGGCGCCATTCCTTTATTCGTTGGAACGGTCGGTCTGCTCTGGCTGACCACCGTGGCGAATTTCGGCGGCCCAGGCATCACCGGCAGGATTGGTGCGGTTACGGTGTGGGGGGTAATCATTCCTGTAGCGGGCTTGAGCATCATCGGTTGGTTCTGGTTCAAACCCGATCTGATCATCGCCGCCTGGAACCCGAATCAACTGCCGATATCCGAGGCCATCAGCAAAGCGATTCCCCTGACACTCTGGGCGTTTCTCGGCATGGAGTCGGCAGCCCAGGCCTCAGATGCGGTGGAAAACCCCAAGCGCACCGTACCGCTGGCCTGTCTGTTCGGGACATTGGGCGCCGCGGTGGTCTATGTGCTCTCGACGACGGTCATTCAGGGCATTATTCCCAACGCCGAACTGGCCAACTCA
>Ga0308171_1000443_pt1 | contig 91234 bp, 83 predicted proteins | sample PhyGR1_FD_202135 | JGI IMG/M metagenome (GOLD analysis project Ga0308171, IMG submission 202135) | Phyllosphere microbial communities from UC Gill Tract Community Farm, Albany, California, United States - DLSLSG.R1 | ecosystem: Host-associated > Plants > Phyllosphere > Unclassified | place: USA...
TCGTCCGCGACAGGGCCGCGATCGCCTCTTCCTGGCCGATGACGCGCTGGTGCAGCGCCTTCTCCATGAACATGAGGCGGCTGGACTCCTCCTCGGTGAGCTTGAACACCGGGATGCCGGTCGCCTGAGCGAGCACCTCGGCGATCAGGCCCTCGTCGACCACCGCGTGGGAGGCGACGTCACCCGAACGCCACTGCTTCTCGAGGCGCAGGCGCTCGGCGAGGAGCGACTTCTCCTCGTCGCGGAGCGACGCGGCCTTCTCGAAGTCCTGCTCCTCGGAGGCCTGCTCCTTCTGCTCGCGGACCTTGGCGATCTTCTCGTCGAACTCGCGCAGCTCGGGCGGCGACGACAGGATCGACAGGCGCAGGCGGGCACCGGCCTCGTCGATCAGGTCGATGGCCTTGTCAGGCAGGAACCTGTCGCTGATGTAGCGGTCGGCCAGGTTCGCCGCGGCGACGATCGCGCCGTCGGTGATCTGCACCTTGTGGTGCGCCTCGTAGCGGTCGCGCAGGCCCTTCAGGATGTTGATCGCGTGGGGCAGGCTCGGCTCGGCCACCTGGATCGGCTGGAAACGGCGCTCGAGCGCGGCATCCTTCTCGAAGTGCTTGCGGTACTCATCCAGCGTGGTGGCGCCGATCGTCTGGAGCTCACCGCGGGCGAGGAGGGGCTTGAGGATGGATGCCGCGTCGATCGCGCCCTCGGCGGCACCGGCACCCACAAGGGTGTGGATCTCGTCGATGAAGACGATGATGTCGCCGCGCGTGCGGATCTCCTTGGTGACCTTCTTCAGGCGCTCCTCGAAGTCACCGCGGTAGCGCGAGCCGGCGATGAGCGAGCCGAGATCGAGCGAGTAGACCTGCTTGTCCTTGAGCGTCTCGGGGACGTCGCCCTTGACGATGGCCTGGGCGAGCCCCTCGACGACCGCCGTCTTTCCGACACCGGGCTCACCGATGAGGACGGGGTTGTTCTTGGAGCGGCGCGACAGGATCTGCATCACGCGCTCGATCTCCTTCTCGCGTCCGATGACCGGGTCGAGCTTGTTGTCACGCGCGGCCTGCGTGAGGTTGCGCCCGAACTGGTCGAGCACGGCCGAACCGCCCTGGGCGGCTCCCTGGCTCTGCTCGCCGGCTCCGGATGCCACGCCCGCGGGCTCCTTGCCCTGGTAGCCCGAGAGCAGCTGGATGACCTGCTGGCGCACCTTGTTGAGGTCGGCGCCGAGCTTGACGAGCACCTGCGCCGCAACACCCTCGCCCTCGCGGATGAGGCCGAGGAGGATGTGCTCGGTGCCGATGTAGTTGTGGCCGAGCTGCAGCGCTTCGCGCAGAGACAGCTCGAGGACCTTCTTCGCCCGCGGCGTGAAGGGGATGTGGCCGGTCGGCTGCTGCTGACCCTGGCCGATGATGTCCTGCACCTGCTCGCGCACGGCGTCGAGCGAGATGCCGAGCGACTCGAGCGCCTTGGCAGCGACACCCTCGCCCTCGTGGATCAGCCCGAGCAGGATGTGCTCGGTGCCGATGTAGTTGTGGTTGAGCATCTTCGCCTCTTCTTGGGCGAGGACGACCACACGACGGGCACGGTCGGTGAATCTCTCGAACATCTCAGTCCCTCCAGAAATGGGCTGACAGGCACGCCTCCGCGCGCCGTACATCGAGAGTAACCAGCGGCCGGATGCCAGAGCCCCGTGTTCGCCGTGGGCATACCGTCGCGAGGGCCGGTCTTGCGGAACCTATCGATAGTCGTTACTTTATCGACTACCGGTAACAACGATCATCGATAAGGAGCGGTTTCATGGCATCCCCCCGATCCACCCGGGTCCTCTCTCGCGGCGACCTCGCCTCGTTCTGGCTCTTCGCCCTGGCGGGCATCGCGATCGCCATCTGGGCCGTCGTCCGGAGCATCGCGAACATCGTGGCCGCCGTTCCCAACCAGAATGTGCGCGTCGCCGCACCCTTCCTCGACACCGTCGCGCAGGCCCCTCTCGGGCCCGACGGCGATCCCATCCCCGTCGAGCTGACCGGAGGCGTGATCACGGCCCCCTCGCTCCCGCCCGCGTCGCTCGGAGCGCTCTTCATCGCGGAGGGGCTGTTCGCCGCGGTCGTGGTCACCGTCGTCGCGCTGTTGCTGCTGCTGACCGCGGACATCCTCCGCGGGCGCATCTTCAGCCGCCGCAACACGGGCCTCGTCTCGGCGGCGGGCGTCGTGACCCTCATCGGGGTCGCGGGCGTGCCGTTCTTCCAGAACATGGTCGCGAACGGCGCGATCGCCTGGCTCTCGGATCGCTCGTACGACCGCGGTGACGTGCAGTTGATCGATCTGCCCTCCCTGATCGGCATCGCCTTCGTCGCGGGCCTTGCGGGCACCGTCTTCGCCGTGGGCGACCGCCTGCAGCGCGACACGGAAGGGCTCGTGTGATGACGAATCCGTCCTGGGTCTCCGCCCGCATGGAGCGCGGCACCGTCCTGTTGTTCGTCGCCGCCGGGCTCGTGATGGGCTTCGCGCTCGCCCTCCCCGCGATCCGTTCGGCCGTCGACATCGCCGGCGGAAGCGCGACCATCAGCCTCCTGACCGAGGCCGACGTGCCCCGAACAGCGGGGGCGGAGGGCGCCACCCTCGCCTCCGCGACGTTCGACTCGGCCCGTGTCGTGGCCGAGGGCCTGAGCGGGCAGGCCCGCACCCTCCTGGTCTTCGGCGCGGCGTTCAGCGCGCTGACGACCTTGCTGACCGTGAGCGCGGTGGTGCTCTTCTTCCTCCTGCTGATGTGGCGCCGCCCGTTCCACCGCGCCCTCATCACCGCCACCCAGGTCGCGGGGGCCGCCCTGCTGATCGGCGGCATCCTCTCCGCGGGGCTCGGGGGCTTGGGCCGGATGATGGCGGCGGACGAGCTCAACCCGGCGGCGGGAGGGGTGTTCGTGATCGGCTTCTCGTTCGACCCGGTCTGGATGCTGGTCGGACTCGGCGTCCTCGCCCTGTCCGTCGTGTTCACCTACGGCACCCGACTGCAGCGCGACACGGAGGGTCTCGTATGAGCCCGGCAGCCGACGACGAACCGACCGGCATCCACTGCCGCCTCGACGAACTCCTCGAGGTACGTGGCATGACGCTCACCCGCCTCAGCGAGATCGTCGGCGTCTCGGTGGTCAACCTGTCCGTGCTCAAGAACGATCGCGCGCGCGCGATCCGCTATTCGACGCTCTCGGCCATCTGCCGGGCGCTGGAGTGCGAGGTCGGCGACCTGCTCGTGATCGAGCGCTGAGTCCGCGGGTCCGTCCGGCTCGGGCGGAACGCGGGGCAGCGCTCACCGCGCGTCGGCTGAGCGCGTCCCGATGATCGCGACCGGCCCGTCGACGGTCACGTCGCCGCCCGACAGGACGAGGCTCGTGGCCCCGGTGTCCCCGAGATCGGTCACGTCGGCGATGCTGACGCGGGGTGCGATGTCGAGCGTGCACACCTGATCGGCGGGCGGGGTGGCGAAGCCCACGGCGATCGCATCCCCCTGGGCCGACACCGTCTCGACCACGGGCGGGCAACTCGAGCTGCCGTAGGTCAGGATCGCGACGAACGAGTCACCGACCCAGCCCGCACTCGGGGCGAAGTCGGTCGCGGCCGGAGGCTCGACGGCATCTGTCAGGCCCGGCAGAGTGGTCTCTCCCGTCACCACGCCCGTCACCGAGATCCGGAGCTCCTTGGTCGAATCCAGCTCCTCCGGCAGCGGGACGAGAGTCGGGCGGGGAGTCATGTCGCGGGTGCACGTCGTCCCGGGAAGCTCGGTCAGGTCGACCGTGACCACCCCGTCGGCGAGCGTCGGCACGTCCGTGGCCCGCGGCGCGCACGAGGAACTCCCCCACGTGACCAGGGCCATCGAGCGGCCACCGTTGAGCCACCCGGCTTCGACCGGGGACGGCTCGGCGGAGGCCGTGGCATCCGGTTGCGTGGGAGGAGCCGAAGACGGTGCCGAGGCCGCACCGGAGGCGCACCCGGTCGCGGCGCCCAGGACGATCAGACCGGCTCCGAGGAGCCCGAGAAGCGAGAGACGACGAGACATGAGACCTCCGGGGGCGAGTTGTCGTCGCCCCATGGTGGCCCAGAATCCTGGATGCCAGCGGCGAAGGCCGCGGGCGGATTACTGCAGCGCCGAGGTGAGGCGGGCCAGATTGTCGAGGATCGTCGACCGCAGCGGTTGCTGCTGCCATTCTTCGGCGGTGAGTTCTCGGCTGAGGCCGCGGTAGACGTCTTCGACGGCGCGCATGTCACGGACGAACTCCTCGCCGCGCACGAGCATCGACACCTCGAGGTTCAGACCGAACGAGCGCATGTCCATGTTGCTCGAGCCGATCACGGCGACTTCGTCGTCGATCGTCACGCTCTTGCTGTGCAGGATGAAGGGCTTGCGGTACATCCAGATCACGACGCCGGCCCGCAGGAGCGTCTCGTAGTAGCTGCGCTGCGCGTGGTAGACCATCGCCTGGTCTCCCTCTTCGGAGACGAAGAGCTCGACGTGCACGCCCCGCTGGCAGGCGGTGGTGATCGCGAGCAGCAGCGCCTCGTCGGGGACGAAGTAGGGGCTGACGATGATGATGCGCTCGCGCGCGGCGAACAGCAGCCCGAGGAAGAGCTTGAGGTTGTTCTGGAAATCGAATCCGGGGCCGGACGGGACGATCTGGCAGTCGAGTTCGCCCGGGCCGGTCGTGACGCTGAAGAGATCGATCTCGTCGCGCAGCGTCTCGTCGGTCTCGCTGTACCAGTCGGAGAGGAAGACGGCGTTGATGCTCGCGACGACCGGGCCCTCGACGCGCACCATGAGGTCGACCCAGTGCAGGCCGCGCCGGATGTTCTTGCGGAGGTTGTACGAGGAGTCGGTCACGTTCTGCGAGCCCATGTAGGCGACATCGCCGTCGATCACGAGGAGCTTGCGGTGGTTGCGCAGATCGGGGCGCTGCCAGCGACCGCGAAGCGGCTGCACCGGGAGCATCAGATGCCAGTGCGCTCCCATCGCGTCGAGGCGGCGGAGGGTTCTCTTGTAGAACGGCTTGCCGCGGTTGGCCCAGTGATCCAGCAGCACGCGCACGACGACGCCGCGTTGCGTCGCCTCCTCGAGGGCGCGGAAGAAGTTGTCGGTCGAGTCGTCGGACTGCAGGATGTAGAACTCGACGTGCACGTAACGCCGAGCCTGCCGGATGGCCTCGGCCATGGCATCCAGGCTCTGCTGATAGTCGGAGATCAGGGTCGCGGCGTTGTCTCCGGCGATGGGCATGGCGCCGAGATTGCGGTTCAGCTGCACGAGAGCGCGGAACCAGTGCGGAGCGTTCGGCCGCAGGGTGCCGAACTCGAGAGAGGCGCTCGTGTCGTGGATGTACTCGTTGATCGCGGCCTGCTTGCGGCGACGACGACGCGGCAGGCGGGGGTTTCCGATGAGCAGGAACAGGAACACGCCGACGAAAGGGATGAAGTAGATCGCGAGCAGCCACGCCATCGCGGCGGTGGGACGCCGGTTGCGGGGGACGACGATGATCGCGGCGATACGCACGACCAGGTCGATCACGAAGAAGGCGATGACGAGCCAGCTCGCTTCGAACGTGGCGTCGATCACGGGTCCTCCTGGGCGGGTTGTCCCCTCAGCGTAGTGAGTACCCCCGACACGCGACGGGACCGACGTCAGCGGACGGCGTGATTACTGTGCGGCGCTGTCGCCGGCCACAGGAGGAAGACCGCGCTTCGCGCGCTCCTGCGCTTCGATCCGCGCGTAGGCCTTGCGCTCCGTGCGATCCATGCGGATTGCTCCACGCAGGATCAAGAAGAACGTCACCGACACGACGATGGTCGGCAGAATCGCCCACAACACCGGCAGCCAGGAACTCTCCATCCCCCAAGGATACCCGCGGCACCGCGACCTCCGGCCCGGGCTGCTTCTGCACCGCGGCGATCTTGTCGGATCCCTCCCCATTTCCGGGCTGGCGGCGTCCGCGCGGGTGACGAATCCACGACGCTCATCGTCATGTCCACGGTCATCCGCGTCTCCTCGCCCCTGTCCCTGCTCTCCCTCGTCCCGCGTCTGCTCGACTGCACTCCGCGGCGCAGCCTCGTCCTGGTGCCGTTCGCGGAATCCCGGTCGCTCGCCGCCCTGCGCGTCGACCTCCCCACCGACGACAATCCCGATCTCCCCCGCATCGCCTCCACCCTCATCGGCATGGCCTGCAAAGTGCCTCTGGCGGATGCCGTGACGGTCGTGATCTACACCGACGACGCCGTGGCCGATCGAGGCTCGCTCCCTCACTCCGCGCTCGTCGACGCCGTCCTGGAGCGCGCACACATCTGCGGCCTCCGGGTGATCGAGGCGCTCGTCGTGGGGGCGGACGGATGGGGAAGCTACCAGGATCCGTCCGTCGGCGGCGAGCATGCGCTCGACGAGATCACGGCCGCGGGCCCGGATCTCCCCGAGTCCTTCCCCGAGCACGATCAGATCGGCGCGGCTGCGTTGCCCGCCGTCGACCTCGCCGAGAAGGAACGGATGGGGCGCGCCCTCGAAGACGTCGATCTCCTGCTCGACGTCCCCCGACGCCGGAACAGCGTGAGCGTGTCGCGACGTCGCGCCGCGGAGGCGATCCTCGACGAGCTCGCCGACCCGCCCGCGCTCTTCGAGAGCGTCCTCGAGCCGCTCACCGAAGCCGACGGCCGCCACCGACTCGCGAGCCTCGCCTACGCGCTCGAACGACCCCTGCTACGCGATGTCGCCCTCATGCAGTGGGTCGGCGACATCGCTACGGGAGACGCCGCGTTTCAGGCGCAGACCCGGTTCCCCGACGGCGAGGGGTATCCCGAAGACATCGCCCGCCCGATGTGGGGAGAGGGCGCGAACCCCGACCTCGACCGGCTCCTCGTCGCGCTGGAACGCTGCCGCAGGGTCGCCGCGACCGCGCCACGCTCCCGCCGACCGGGTGCTCTGGCCGCCTGCGCATGGCTTGCCTGGGCGACCGGCCGCTCCACGCACGCAGCGTTCTACGCGGAATCCGCCCTCGAGATCGACCCCGCGCACGGGCTCAGCGGGATCGTGCTCACTCTCGCCGACCATGGCCGGCTCCCGGAATGGCTGTTCGAGCGTGTCCCGCGCTGAGCGCGGGCCCGCCTCACTTGACCAGCGGGAAGAGGATGGTCTCGCGGATGCCGAGACCGGTGATCGCCATGAGCAGGCGATCGATGCCCATCCCCATGCCCCCGGTGGGCGGCATGCCGTGCTCGAGGGCGCGAAGGAACTCCTCGTCGATCGACATCGCCTCGACGTCACCGCGTGCGGCGAGGGTGGCCTGTTCGACGAAACGCTCGCGCTGGATCACGGGGTCCACCAGCTCCGAGTACCCGGTCGCGAGTTCGAAGCCACGCACGTACAGGTCCCACTTCTCGACCACGCCGGGGATCGACCGGTGCTCGCGCACCAGCGGACTGGTGTCGACGGGGAAGTCCATCACGAACGTGGGGCGGGTCAGACCGCCCTTGATGAAGTGCTCCCACAGCTCTTCGACCCACTTGCCGTGCGTCTCGTGGGCGGGGGCCTCGACGCCGGCCTCGGCACCGAATGCGCGGAGCTCGTCGACAGGGGTCTGCGGGGTGATCGTCCGGCCCGACGCCTCCGAGAGCGAGTCGTACATCGAGATGCGGTCCCAGTCACCGCCGAGGTCGTACTCGGTCCCGTCCGCCCACGTGACGGTGGTCGAACCGGCCACCGCGACCGCGGCGTTCTGGATGAGCGTCTGCGTGAGATCGGCGATCCCGTTGTAGTCGGTGTACGCCTGGTACGCCTCGAGCATCGCGAACTCCGGGCTGTGCGTGGAATCAGCGCCCTCGTTGCGGAAGTTGCGGTTGATCTCGTATACCCGGTCGATGCCGCCGACCACGGCGCGCTTCAGGAAGAGCTCGGGCGCGATGCGCAGGTAGAGCTCGGCGTCGAAGGCGTTCGAGTGCGTCACGAACGGACGTGCGCTCGCGCCGCCGTGCTGCACCTGCAGCATCGGGGTCTCGACCTCGACGAAGTCGCGCTCGGTGAATGTGCGGCGCAGACTCGCGTTGACCTTCGCGCGGGCGAGCACGGTCTCCCGCGCGCGGTCCCGCACGATGAGGTCGAGGAAGCGGCTGCGCACGCGACTCTCTTCGCTGAGCTCGCTGTGCAGGTTCGGCAGCGGCAGGACCGCCTTCGCGGCGATCTGCCACTCGGCGACCATGATCGACAGCTCGCCACGGCGGCTGGAGATGACCTCGCCCGAGACGAAGACGTGGTCGCCGAGGTCGACGAGTTCCTTCCACGCCTGGAGCGACTCCTCGCCCACGGCGGCGAGGGACACCATGGCCTGGATCCGGCTGCCGTCGCCCGCCTGCAGCGACGCGAAACAGAGCTTGCCGGTGTTGCGGCTGAAGACCACTCGTCCGGCCACTCCGGCGGTGACGCCGGTCTCGGCCCCCGCCTCGAGGTCACCGTAGCGCTCGCGGAGAGCCGGGATGGTGTCGGTCACGGGGACCGCGACCGGGTACGGGCCGCCCGCGGCGTCTGTGCGCTCAGCGAGGAGGCGTTCCCGCTTGCCGAGGCGGACGGCCTTCTGCTCGAAGACGTCTTCTTCGGTGGGTTCGGCGGCGTCGTTCGCGGGCGCGTCGGTCATCGTGAGGGCTCCTCGGGGTCTCCCCCAGTCTATTCGCCGGGCACCGGGTGCCCGTGGCCTCCGCCCTCCCGCGCAGGCGGGCTCTGCGAGCAAGTCCGCTCAGCGCAGCGAGATCTCCGCGTTGTCGATGAAGCGGTGACCTCCGACGGTCGCGGCGATGAGCGCCAGCGCGCGACCGCGGTGCCCTTCCTCGACGGGGAGGAACGTCGCAGGGTCGACGACCGTGAGGTACTCCAGCGCGATGCGCTGCTCTCCCATCAACGAGGACTGCGCGGCCGCGATGCACGCGTCGACGCCGAGGTCGGCGTTGGAGGCGGCGGCTTCGAGGGCCCGCGGAAGCTTCGCCGCCGCCCGGCGGTCGGCGTCATCGAGAAGAGCGACGCGGCTCGACACGGGCAGACCGTCCTCGGCGCGCACCGTGGGCACTCCCACCGTCTCGATCGCGAAGTCGAGATCGCGGATCATCCGGCGGACGAGGAAGACCCGCTGCAGGTCGCGTTCCCCGTAGATCGCGACGTCCGGGCGGACGAGGTGGAAGAGCTTCGCCTCGACCGTCAGCACCCCGTCGAAGTAGAAGGGGCGGGATCGTCCCTCGTAGCGGAAGCCGAGGTCTCCCGCCGCGACGCGCATCGTGGCCGTCCCCGCCGGCAGGAACTCGGCCGCCGTGGGGGCGAAGACGATGTCGACGCCCAGGTCGGTCAGCAGATCGGCATCCGCTTCCGGGGAGCGCGGGTAGGCGGCGGTGTCCTCGGCGGTACGGAACCGCAGCGGGTTCACGAAGGTCGAGACCACGACGACGTCCGCGCGCCGACGTGCCTCTCGGATGAGATCGACGTGCCCCTCGTGCAGGGCGCCGAGGGTCGAAACGAGGGCGACGCGGGTGGTGCTCGTGGAGGAGTCGGCGCTGCGGATCTCCGCCAAACGGGAGCGCAGATCGTCGATGGTGCGGATCATTCGTTGATCGTAGCGTCCGGCTTCAGCCCCTCCGGTCCGGGCCCGGTGCTGTCGGCGAGGGCCTGGTCGACGCTCGAGCGGACGAGAGCGGATAGGTACCCGCCGGTGTTCGGGACTCCGACCTGCGAGAGGAGGGCGGCGGACTGCTGCACGATCGAGCGCGAGAACTCGGTCGCGGTCGCGATGGCCTCGGCGTATGTGGCGCGATCGGCTTCGGCGACGACCACGGGCTCGCAGCCGAGCTCGACCGCCAACGCCTGCGCGATCGGGAGCACGGGGGCCGGGGCCGTCACGGCCGCATATGCCTGCGCGAGCTGGTGCAGGTCGAGTGACGACGCGCCGGTGAAGGTGATTGCGGGGTGGATCGCCAGCGGGATCGCCCCGCTCTTCACCGCGGGGTCGAGAACGCCGACGCCGTACGCCGGATCCGTGTGCACGACCAGTTGCCCCGGCTGCCAGGCACCCAGATCGGCGAGCCCCGAGACCAGTCCCTCGAGCTGGTCATGCGGCACCGCGACGACGACCAGCTCGCTCCGGCGCACGACCTCCTCGGGCGACAACACCGGCAGCCCGGGGAGGATGGCCTCGACGCGATCGTCGTCTGATCCGGACGTGATCCCCGTCAGCGCATGGCCCGCTCCGGCCAGAGCCGAGCCGATGACCGGACCGACTCGCCCCGCTCCGATGATTCCGACGCCGAGTCGCCCGTCGCGCATACCGCTCATCCCGCCCACCTATGGGTCCTGTCCTCTGCCGCGGCCCCCACAGTCGCGCGCGCGGTTTCTTCCATCAACGTCACTGCCGCATCGCGGTCCAGCACGCCCACCGTGGTCTGCACCGTCCCCGAAATCACGTGCGCCCCCAACCTCGCGGTACGCATCGACCGTGCGAGTGGACCCTGGTGCAGTCCGACCGACTGCAGTCGAGCGAGAGGGAAGATCGACAGCGATCGCCAGATCCATCCCCGCCGCAGGAACAAGGCATCCGACGTCAGCAGCGCCCCGTTCCGACGCCACGACAGTGGCCGGAGGATCCGCGCTCGACGCGGCGTCGTGACGTACGGGTCGTCGGCGACCGGGCCCAACACGCCGTCGCGGATGACCTCGGACCATCCGTCCGACGGGAGGCTGGGCGCGAGGATCCGGAGCACTCGCTCCACGTCGTCCCGCGTGCCGACGGGGAGTACGGCGGCGAGCTGATCGGTCGAGGAATCGGTGGACGACCTCCCCGACAGACGGTTGACGGAGATGGACCACCAGCCGAACGGACGCCACATTAAGGGCTGCCGCACCTCGATCGCGTGCACGCGACCGGGCGGAACCACCTCGCTGATCGTCGTGAAGAGACCGAACGTCAGCCGGACGCCGTCCGGCGTCGGCGCGATCGAGTACCGGAGCCCCCGCGCGATCGAACGCACGTAGTACGCCCCGTAAGCGAGAAAAGTGGGTACCACGGTGAAGAGCAACCACACCGTCGAGATCGAGGCGGCGACGACGATCGCCGCGACCAACCCGAGAAGCCAGAGCATCGAGCCACTCAGGACCCGCGAGGCGACCAATCGTCCCAGGGGGATGCGCACGATGCTCTCGGGTTCGGCATCGGAGAAGTCCTCCCCCTCGACGAGACCCTGGATGCCGGAACCCACCGCCTCCGCGGTCGCTCGCACGAAAGATCCCCCGGCGACCGCACCCGGCCCCGCCTCGGCGAGGCGACGACCGGAGGCCAATCGGAGGATGTCACTGCGCAGGGCGTCGGCGTCCTTGGCGGAGAGGTACTCGAGCTTGACGTTGGCATCCAGCCCCGCACCCACGACCTCGAGCTTCGCCAGTCCGAGCAGCCGCGCAACCATCGGCCGCGTGAGATTCACGCCCTGGACCCGGTCGAGGGGCGCGCGACGGTGCGTGCGGAAGAGGACGCCCGAGCGCACCTCGACGTCGTCGCCGATGCGCAGCGTGTGGAACCGCCACGACAGGCGGAAGACACCCAGGAGGATCACCAGCACCACGACGACCGCACCCGCCGCAATGAGGAACAGATTGTGCGAGAAGAGGAAGTCGACGGGATCCGGCGGCATCACCCCCGGGGGCAGGTCGGTGAACATCGGGAAGAAGAGCTCGAAGAGTCGTTCCCGCAGGTTCGCGATCAGGATCCCGATCATCACGAGCAGGAACAGGCCCCCGCGCAGGAGCGGGGTCAGGGGGTGGAGGCGATGCCATTCCCCGTCACTCATCGGCGAACGGGTGATGACGCGTCGCCCCGGTGTGGCAGCTGGCGGGGTGGCGGGTGGCGGGGTGGGCTCGGTCACAGGCCGGTCCGACGGGTCTCGGCGACGGCGATGAGGGTGTCACGCAGCTGCTCGGCCGCCGCCTGGGTGAGGCCGGGAATGGTCACGCCGGTGGACGCCGCGGCCGTGACGAGCTTGAGCTGCGCGATCCCGAAGCCGCGGTCGAGGGGACCATGAGTGATGTCCACGAGCTGCATGCGGCCATAGGGAACGGCCACGACGCGCTGCCAGAGGATCCCCCGACGGAAGACGAGGTCGTCGCGGCGCAGCTGGTAGCCGAACGACCGCGCCTGACGCGGGGTGATGACGAGCCCCACGAGGGTGATGACAGCGAGGACGCACGCCGGAATCCACTGCCACTGCAGGTTCAGGAAGAACTGCAGGGCGAAAGCGACCGCGAGGACGAGGAGGAGGAACGCGCCCTGCGAGATCACCTGAACCCGCACGTAGGCGCGGGCCAGCTGATGCCAGGTGCCGTCGCCGAGCGGTAGACGCCCTTCACCGCGCGGCTCGAGGATTCGCGGGAACGTGCCCTCGTCGAGGATCGGCACGTCGCGCGACGGCGTCGGCTCGGATGCCACGACCCCCGGCTGCGGCGACGGGTCCGCGTCGACGCGCACACTCGGCTCGGCCTCAGCGGGGAGCGGCGTCCGCTCCGGGGAGTCCGGGGTGTTCGTCATCGTCGTCCTTCCGGATGGTGCAGAGCTGCTCGGCCACGAGCCCCGCGACGACGAGGACGACTCCGCACACGACCGTCGCGATGATCGATCCCATCGAGCCTACCGACGGAGTCACCGGGCGGGTGAAGAGGAAGGACAACAGCCCGGCACCGAAACCCGTCGCCGCGGCGCCCACGAGCGAAGACGCCTTCGCCAGCATCGCGATGCGCAGAGCACGGAACGGATCGATGCGTCGGCTCGAGCGCCCGCGGGTCGCGCGCGCGACCGGGACTGCGAGCGCGACGATCACCGCGCCCAGAAGCACGAGGATCGTGGGCAGGCTCGCGGCCGGAGAGAATGTCGGGCGTCCCATCGCCGCGAGGACGGTGTCGAGGATGAAACCGCACACCGCGCCCACGACCGCCGCGATGACGAGGATTCCCGCGCCTGTGCGTTTCATCGTGCGCCTCCCTGCAGCTCGCGCAGCAGGTCCTCGACGCGGCCGCGCCCCGGGATCTCGGCATCCGGATCCACGTCGAGCCACGGCGCGAGGACGAACTCCCGTTCGTGCGCGCGCGGGTGCGGCACCGTGAGGTCCTCGTCGTCGACGCGTTCGTCGGCGTACGCGATCAGGTCGAGATCGAGCGTGCGGTCCCCCCAGCGCTCGCGGCGCACGCGACCGTGGTCGGCCTCGATACGGTGGAGCTCCCGGAGGAGGGCACGCGGCGCGAGCCGCGTCGACACGAGCGCGACGGCGTTGAGATAGCGCGGGGCGTCGGCGTCCTCCCCGTGCACGGTGACCGCGACGGTCTCCAGCGGCTTCGACACCCGCACCTCTGTCGTGAGCGGCAGAGTCCGGAGCGCCTCGACGGCTGCTCGCAGGGTTTCGGCGCGGTCACCGAGATTCGCACCGAGAGCCACCACCGCGGGTATCTCGGCGTCCCGCGGCGGGTCGCCGATGCCGTGGGCCAGACGCACGCTCATACGCGACCGCGCCGGATCGTCACGGCGACATCGCCGAAGGGCACGGTGATCGGGGCAGCCGGCTTGTGGACCGTGACCGCCACCACGACGACGCGCGGGTCGGCGAGCACATCGTCGGCGATCCGCTGCGCCACGGTCTCGAGGAGGTCCGCCGGCTCCCCCTCGACGATCTCGACGATCCGTTCCGCGAGTTCGCCGTAGTGCACGGTGTCGCTCACGTCGTCGGTCGCCGCGGCGCGACCTAAGGGAAGACTCAGCGTCACATCGACGACGAATTCCTGCCCGTCGCGCTTCTCGTCGGCGTACACCCCGTGATAGCCGAAGGCGCGCACCCCCGTGAGGGTGATCTCGTCAACGGCATCCATCAGGCCTCCCAGGCGCGGGCGACGGCGAGCGCGTCGCGGGTGGTCGGAACATCGTGCACGCGGACGGCCCACACGCCGGACCGCGCGGCGAGTGCGCTCGTGACGGCGGTCGCGAGGTCGCGGCGGGCGAGATCGGCGTCGTCACCGAGCACCTCGGCGAGGAAACGCTTGCGGCTGGTGCCGATCAGCACGCGGGAGCCGAGCGCGGCGAGGGTGGGGATCGCGTTCAGAACTCGCCAGTTCTGGATGCCACGCTTCCCGAAGCCCACACCCGGGTCGACGATGACGCGGTCCGGGGCGATTCCCGCGGCGCGGGCGGCCGCCACTCGTTCCGCAAGCTCCTCGGCGACCTCTCGGCCCGCGTCGGCGTAGTCGGCGCGCGCGTACATGTCCGCGGAGGGACCGCGCCAATGTCCCAGGGCGATCTCCGCGTCGGTCTCGGCGACCGCGGCGAGCATCTCGGGATCGGCGAGACCGCCCGACACATCGTTGACGAGGCGTGCGCCCGCGGCGATCGCGGCGCGTGCCGTCGAGGCGTTCATCGTGTCGATGCTGACGACGGCCCCCTCGGATGCCAGCGCCTCGACGACCGGCAGAACGCGCTCCTGCTCCACCCGGGGCGCGACACGGTCCGCACCCGGGCGCGTGGACTCGCCCCCGATGTCGAGGAGGTCCGCCCCCTGGGCGCGCAGAGAGCGCGCGTGCGCGATCGCCACGTCGGGGTCGAGGTAGCGCCCGCCGTCGCTGAAAGAGTCCGGCGTCACGTTGACGATCGCCATGATGAGCGTCACGCGCGTGCCCCGATCAGGGCGATGAGCTCGGCTCGAGCGACGGCGTCGGTGTACGCGCCGCGCGCGGCGATCGTGACGGTGGACGCGTCGACCTGGCGGCCGCCGCGCATGGTCACGCACTCGTGGACGGCGTCGAGCACCACGAGGACTCCGCGCGCATCGAGGGCGGATGCCACGGCGTCGGCGACCTGCTCGCCGAGACGCTCCTGCACCTGAGGACGTGCCGCAAGGATGTCGATCACCCGGGGCAGCGCCCCGAGCCCCACGACCTCTTCGCCAGGCAGATACGCCACGTGCGCACGCCCGCGGAAAGGGAGGAGATGATGCTCGCACATCGAGCGGAACGCGATGTCGCGGAGCATCACGGCACCGGAGGGCAGGGTGTCGGGCGCCGGCCCGCGCGTCACCGAGATGGTGTGCTGCAAGGGGGCGGTGGCATCCTGGCCCACCCCGCCGAAGAACTCGCTCCACGAGTCGGCCACGCGGGTCGGCGTCTGGCGGAGCCCGGGGCGATCGGGATCCTCCCCGATCGCCTCGAGCAACTCGCGTACGAGCGCGGCGACGCGCTCCCGGTCGACGGCCACGGCGCCTTAGGCCGTGGCCGGTCGCGTCTGTCCGCTCGGGCGGCGCTGCGCCTGCGTCGCGGTCTGCGCCTCGGACTCCACCGACGCGGCCACCCCGGCCGGGGCCGAGCGACGGGGTACGTCGACGGGAGGCAGGGTCGAGACCGGACGGTCGCCGGACGACAGCCACTGGGGACGCGGCGGGAGGCGCTTGACGTCCTTGAAGATCTCGGCCAGCTCGAGGTGGTCGAGCGTCTCCTTCTCGAGCAGCTCGAGAGCGAGACGGTCGAGCACGTCGCGGTTGGCGTTGATGACCTCGTAGGCCTCGTTGTGCGCCTGCTCGATGAGCGCGCGCACCTGGGCATCGACGCGCTCCGCGATGCGCTCCGAGAAGTCGCGGCCGTGGCCCATGTCGCGGCCCATGAAGACCTCGCCCGACGAGGAGCCCAGCTTGACCGGGCCCACGTCGTTGGTCATGCCGTACTCGGTGACCATCTTACGGGCGATGCTCGTCGCCTTCTCGATGTCATTCGAGGCGCCGGTGGTGGGGTCGTGGAAGACGATCTCCTCGGCGACGCGACCGCCCATGGCGTACGTCAGCTGGTCCTGCAGTTCGTTGCGGGTGACGGAGTACTTGTCATCGAGCGGCAGCACCATCGTGTAGCCGAGCGCCTTGCCGCGGGGCAGGATCGTGACCTTCGTGACGGGATCGGTGTGGTTCATCGCCGCCGCCGCGAGCGCGTGTCCGCCCTCGTGGTAGGCCGTGATGAGCTTCTCTTTGTCCTTCATCACGCGGGTGCGGCGCTGGGGACCGGCGATCACGCGGTCGATGGCCTCGTCGAGCGCGCGGTTGTCGATGAGCTGCGCGTTCGAGCGCGCCGTCAGCAGAGCCGCCTCGTTGAGGACGTTCGCGAGATCGGCACCCGTGAAGCCGGGCGTCTTGCGCGCGACGACCTCGAGGTCGACCGAGTCGGAGAGCGGCTTGCCGCGACCGTGCACCTCGAGGATGCGCTGGCGCCCCTTGAGGTCGGGCGCATCGACGCCGATCTGCCGGTCGAAACGGCCCGGACGCAGCAGGGCGGGGTCGAGGATGTCGGGGCGGTTGGTCGCCGCGATGACGATGACGTTGACCTTGGGGTCGAAGCCGTCCATCTCGACGAGCATCTGGTTCAGCGTCTGCTCGCGCTCGTCGTGACCGCCGCCCATGCCGGCGCCGCGGTGGCGACCGACGGCGTCGATCTCGTCGATGAAGATGATGGCCGGGGAGCTCTCCTTGGCCTGGTTGAAGAGGTCGCGGACGCGGCTCGCGCCGACACCGACGAACATCTCGACGAAGTCCGAACCCGAGATCGAGTAGAACGGCACCCCGGCCTCTCCGGCGACGGCGCGGGCGAGAAGGGTCTTACCGGTTCCGGGAGGGCCGTACAGCAGCACGCCCTTCGGGATGCGGGCGCCGACCTCTTCGAACTTCTTGGGATCCTTGAGGAACTCTTTGATCTCGTCGAGCTCTTCGATCGCCTCGTCGGATCCCGCGACGTCCTGGAAGGTGACGGTCGGCGTCTCCTTCGTCACGAGTTTCGCGCGCGATTTGCCGAACTGCATGACCTTGCTGCCGCCGCCCTGGGCGCTCGAGAGCAGCCACCAGAAGAGAAGGCCGAGCAGTACGAGCGGGATCATCAGCCCGAGGAAACCGTCGAACCAGCTGGGCTTGGGGACGACGTCGTTGAAGCCGTCCGAGGGAGCGGCGCTGTCGATCGCACTGGCGACCTCGTTCGCGCGAGCCTGGCTGTAGTAGAACTGCACGTCGTTCGCACCCTCGAACGGCTGCGACAGCGTGAGGTCGACGCGCTGGTCGGGATCGTTGGTCACCACCTGGGTGACGGTCCCGCCCTTCAGCAGGTCGAGACCCTCTTTGGTGGAGATCTGGCGTGCACCGCTCAGGTTCGAGATGAGCGAGAAACCGATGACCAGAAGCAGACCGACCAGCAGAACGTAGATGATCGGGTTGCGCGTGATCTTCTTGAAATCCATGGTGGGCGAGCCCAGCCCTTTCGTGATCCGCTGCGGAAAAAGCGGTGGGATCAGGGTAACGCGCGCGGACTATGCCGGGCCTGTGCGTTCGTCGTGGGCGTATCCGGACTCAGGAGTACACGTGCGGCGCGAGCACGGCGACGTCGCGGAGGTTGCGGTACTTCTCTGCGTAGTCGAGCCCGTAGCCGATGACGAAGTCGTTGGGGATGTCGAAGCCCACGTACCGGCACTCGACCTCGACCTTCATGGCATCCGGCTTCCGCAGGAGCGCGAGCACCTCGACCGACTCGGCCCCGCGCGAGGCGAAGTTCTCGAGCAGCCAGCTGAGGGTGAGACCGGAGTCGATGATGTCCTCGACGATCAGCACGTGCTTGCCGGTGATGTCGGTGTCGAGGTCTTTGCGGATCTGCACGACACCGCTCGAGCGCGTGCTCGCGCCGTAGGAGGACACGGCCATCCAGTCCATCGTGATGTGCCGGGGCAGGTGACGCGCGAAGTCGGCCATCACCATGACCGCCCCCTTGAGGACGCCCACGAGCACGACGTCTTTACCGGAATAGTCGGCGACGACCTGCTGCGCCAATTCGGCGAGCTTCTCGTGAATCTGTTCCTCGGTGAGGAGGACTTCGCTGATGTCGTCGGAAATGTCGGCCGCGCGCATTCGGAAAGTCTACGTCGGTCGATTCAGGATGCCGCCCGCGCGACGATCTCGATCCGCCCGCCGACGCGGCGCGCGAGGCACCCGGGCAGATCGATCGGGCCCTGGCCGCGCCAGTCTGTCGCCAGACGCGCGACCTCGAGGGTCTGCGTGCGCGTGAGGGAGACCCCGAACTCGCTCTCGACGACGTATCGCACGATGCGGTTGCGCAGCGCCGCGGGGTTCGCCGCGAGCGCCGCTGCCGAGAGCGAGATGCCGGCCTCGGCGTGCTCGACGATGTCCTCGATCGTCTCGTCGATCATGTCCTGGAACGCGGCGGCGTCCTCGCGCAGTTGCTCGGCCGTGCGGGCGAGGGCCTCGGTGACGCCGGGTCCGAGTTCCGCCTCGAGCACCGGCAGCACGCGCTCGCGCACGCGCACGCGGGTGTACGCGGGGTCGGCGTTGTGCGGGTCGGTCCACGGGTCGAGCCCCTCCGCGACACAGGCGGCGACGGTCGTTCGACGGCGCACGGTGAGCAGCGGGCGCACCCACGTCGGGCCGGTGGCATCCCGTCGCTCCGGGGCCATGCCCGCGAGGCTGGTCGCTCCCGCGCCGCGCGCGAGACCGAGCAGCACGGTTTCCGCCTGATCGTCGAGGGTGTGCCCGAGCAGCACCGCGTCGGCACCGATGTCGGCCGCCGCGCGCGCGAGACCGGTATAACGGGCGTCCCGCGCGGCGGCCTCGGGGCCGTCGATCGAGCCGACCTGAACCGTCACGACGCGGGCATCGAGACCGAGGGCGCGCGCCTTCTCCGCGGCCGCGGCGGCCACGGCATCCGATCCGTTCTGCAGACCGTGGTCGATCACGACGGCTTCGGCCCGGATGCCGGCACGGGGGGCCTCGAACGCGGTCGCGGCCGCGAGGGCGAGCGAATCCGGCCCGCCCGACAGCGCCACGACGACGGAGCCGTCGACCCGCTCGAGCGCGGCGCGCACGGCGCGACGCACCTCGGCGACGGACGGGTCGAGACCGGGACGGTGATCCATCCCTCCACGGTAGCTGGGGGTCAGGGCTTCGCGACGGGACGCCCGCCGCCTTCTCGCCTCGACACCGGACACCGGGCACAACGCAGGAGATTCGCCGCATCCACCCCCATGCCCGGGATCGGCGCGCGCCGTGTCCGCCGAGTTTCCTGCGTTGTGTACACCGCGGCGGTCTCGGGTGGCTCCCGGATAGGCTGGGCGCGGAAATCCACAGATCTAAGGAGCACGAGTATGGGCGCATACGACGCCGTCATCGAGATCCCCCGCGGCAGCCGCGTGAAGTACGAGGTCGACCACGGCACCGGCCGGGTCTACCTCGACCGCATCCTCTACACGGTGTTCGGCTACCCGGCGAACTACGGCTTCTTCGAGAACACCCTCGGCGAAGACGGCGACCCGCTCGACGTGCTCGTGCTGCTCGACCGCGAACTGCACCCCGGCATCCTCGCCAAGGTCCGCCCGGTCGGCGTGCTGAAGATGAGCGACGAGGCCGGCGGTGACGACAAGGTCGTGGCCGTGCTCGCGAAGGACCCGCGCTGGGACCACATCCAGGACGTCGGCGACATCGACGAGTGGACGAAGAAGGAGATCACCCACTTCTTCGAGCACTACAAGGACCTCGAGCCCAACAAGTGGGTCAAGGTCGATGAGTGGGCGGATGCCGCTGAGGCCGAGCGCCTGGTCGGCGAGGCGTTCACGCGCTTCGACGAGCACGACGCGCAGACCAAGACGCAGGGCTCGGGCGAGGCGCCGAACACGCTCTGACACCTCGCGTCAACGGAAGAACCCCCGGTCTCGGACCGGGGGTTCTTCCGTGTCAGACGTCGATTCCGCGCCAGCGCAGCCAGGGCGCCGGGTCGGTCGTCCCGCCCCACGGCGGGTAGACCTCGAAGTGGAGGTGGCAGCCGAACGAGTTGCCCGTCTGTCCGGTGGCGGCGATCTGTTGTCCCGACGAGACCCAGTCGCCGGTCGAGACGTAGATGCCGCCGTTGACGATGTGGGCATAGCCCGTGCCCGAGCCGTCGGGGTGCTCGATGCGAATGTAGTTGCCGTAGCCGCCGTTGTATCCGGCGTAGCTCACGCGGCCGTCGAACGCCGCGTAGATCGGCGAATAGCACCCAGCGCCGAAGTCGAGGCCGAGGTGCCAGGAGCTCGCGCAGTAGCTGCCGTTGCACTGGCTCGAGCGCGGCCCGTATCCCGAGGTCGTGCCGGCCCACGAGGGACGGGACCACCCGCCGGGCCCTCCGCCGCCGCCGCTGTTTCCGCCGCCGCCACCGCCACCGCCGCCGCTGTCTCCACCGCCGCCACCGCTGTTGTTGTTGGCGTTGTCGCGCTCTTCCTGCTCGCGACGCTCGCGTTCGGCGCGGTCACGCGCTTCCGCTTCCTCGCGAGCTTTACGCTCACGCTCTTCGCGGGCGATGCGCTCGGCCTCGACGCCGGCCTGGTAGTCGGCGACGGTCTTCGCGGTCGTGTCCTGGAGGGCGGCCAGCTGCGCCTCGAGGGTCGCCTGGTTCGCCTGCTGCGCCGCCAGGGCCTGCTGAGCGGCGTCGGCCGCCTGCTGGGCGGCGACCATCTTCTCTTGCGCGATCTTCTGCAGCCGGTCGCGCTCGGCGCGGGCGTCGTTGGCCTGGTTGCTCAGGTTCTTCGCGTTGTCGCGCGCTGTGACCGCCGCGGCGTACACGGCGCGGTTGCGATCGACGAGCTTGTCCATCGTGCCGAGCTTGGCGAGCAGATCATCTGCGGTCGCGGCCGAGCCGGAGAAGAACAGGTCGAGAGAGGTGTCATCGCCGCCGTCGCGGTACAGCTGCGCGGCGACCTTGCCGGCTTTTGTCGCGGCATCCGTGGCCTTCTGCGCCTCGGCGTCGGCCTGCGACTGGATCTGCTGAGCGCGGTAGTCCGCGTCGAAGTAGGCCTGCTGAGCGGTGTAGTACTCGTCGGACCGGGCCACCACCTCGGCCTGCGTGCGCGCGACCTCGGACTGCAGCTGCTGGATCAGGCCCTGGATCCGGGTGATCTCACCCGCTTTCGCGGCTTCGTTCGCACGCGCGGCCTCGACGTCGTCCCACGAGGGGTAGTCGGCGGCGTACGCGGGAGAGCCGAAGGAGGGCACCGTCGCGCCGAATGCGCCGACCGCCACGGCACCCAGGGCTCCCAGCTTCAGCGCACTCCGACGGTCGAGCGACGGCCACAGGCGACGCCTCTCACTCTCGGAGGGCGCGCAACCGCAGTCGTCGTGATCTTCGGGGCGCTCGAGCGTCACGGGAATACCTTCTCTCACCGGTTCGCAACTCGGAACACAGTAGCAACACGAGTCACAGGAGCAACAGAGCGAGTCCCGCCGTCGCGGCCCATCTTCCGTCGTCGAACCCCCTTCGACGCGTACGCCACGCCCTCGATTGGCAATCTCGTGAATCATGAAGTAGGCTCGGTCGTCGGCAAGCGAGAGCGAAACCGCAAGGTTTCTCCCTCATCCGGCCCCATCGTTTAGCGGCCTAGGACGCCGCCCTTTCACGGCGGTAGCACGGGTTCGAATCCCGTTGGGGTCACTTTCCGGTAGAACAACTAAATACGCATGGCCCTGTAGCGCAGTTGGTTAGCGTGCCGCCCTGTCACGGCGGAGGTCGCGGGTTCAAGTCCCGTCAGGGTCGCTCTGAGCGACGGGCCCTTTTCGGAGGGCCTTTCGTTTCGGTCGCGGCATCCATGGTGTCGCGAGGCTCTGTAGCTCAGTTGGTAGAGCGCACGACTGAAAATCGTGAGGTCACGGGATCGACGCCCGTCGGAGCCACTGGGACCCTCGTGTGGCTTCTACGCACGGGGGTTCTTTTGTTTCCGGATGCGTGGCGCTAGCATCTGTTTCCGGCGTGTAGACCGCAAACAGTGGATCGTCTGCCGATCTTCGCCAACGCAACCCCGCTGATTGCGAGCCTTCGGGACAGCGGTCGTACGCCGCTGCCCGACACCCTCAGGGCCAGCCTGCGGCCGGCTCCATTGCCTTGGGTGCGTCCGATCCTCGCTCCACTGCCGTCCGGGCGCTCCGCACCGGCGACTTCGACAAGCAGTCAGTGACTGCTGTAATTGATGGTGAGAATCGCGACCACCGGATGCGCGTCCCCGTCGGTTCGCACGCGGAACTCATTGTGATACTGGTAGTCGATGCGAGCGGCGCCCGAAAGTTCATAGTGATGCGTCCGCGACCATCCCGGGCCTTGAGCGCGACCAGCTTTACCTCGCAGGATCACTGTTGAAGCAATTCCCGAGGTCGACCCCGGAGCCTGGGACACGTGATCCCAAAACTGTTGAGCCTGCTGCAGCCCCACTCGCTCCACGAGTTCAGCCCAATGGTTCGCGAACTTGCGATGGACGAGCACGCGATAAGTAGGCTTTCCAGCAGGCTTGCCCTCTGGGCGCCGCGCTGGCTGGAACGGCTGATAAGCACTACCCACGGTCGGTTGGCTCCGGCGCATCCACAAGATGCTCCGCGGCGTCTCGCCCCAGAAGCACAGAGCGACGCAGCGGGTCCTCGAGTTGACGCGCTGTCAGCCGCCACTCAGCCACTAGCTTGTTGACGTCATCGAGAGATTGGTCAGCAAGTCCAGCGATCAGGGCGGTGTGCAGTTCACTTACAAACTCACGCAGATCTTCCACATCGAAAACACGAAGCCACGCAAGCTCGCCAAGAAGAGCTGCGGTGACGGATCGGTCAGATTCGATCAGCGCGGTGAGTCGGTTCAGACGTTGCGACCACGCCGCGTACCCCTCAAGGACCGCGAGCTCGGATTCGGGGAGCATCACGAGTCCACTGCCGTCCTTGTCCCGAACGACAGCCCGGCCCGCGCGCGCGGCGTCAAGAAACTTAGTACGATCGCGCGCAAGATCACTGGCCTGGAAGATGACGTTCTCCATGATGGACCCTCTCGTCGTCTACAATCTTAGGCATAATCTTGCACAAGGGGATACCTGTGGACAACGAGCTACGCCTGGGCGATGCTGACGGGAGCGACGTCCGGGTACTCATCATCGCTCTCGACCGCGCGCTCTCGACGGTCCCGCTCAACGACGTTGAACTGAGAACGAGAGCGAGCGTGGTGCGGTCGGTCACTCAGCGCCTTCAGGAGCTCGGAGTCGATGGCGAGAGCCTCGTACGCTACGGAATGGCTCCGCGGGCAGCCCTCCCACTCCTAGCGAAGCTCGTAAGTAGCGCTACCGACCCCTCAATCGACCTCGAGGGGTGGAGAGCGGCACTCTCCATCCCGACCACCGTGCTGGACGCGGATGAAGACGCCGCTACCGATGCCGTGATCGCGTCGATCCATAACATCGATTCTTGGGTAGTGACCGCACCGTTTAATGATGTGCTCGACCTTCGCCCGCCGACGCCCGCCGCATTGAGCGACTACGTCCTTGAAAACCGGGACCGTGCGTCACTGTCGCTCCCGTACATCTGGCTCTGGCTTCGTTGCACGCAAGATGACCTAGATCGGTGGCCGACAGAGGCCCTGCACCTCGAGTACCGCTGGCGAAACGAGATGGAGGGTTCGCCGTTCCCTGCGCCCGCACTCGAGTTCGATGGGCCAGCTTCGATGTTGCTCAATGAGGAAATCGCTTTCCGCGCCTCCACTGCTAAGAACGATGCCACGTTCGCCGATGATTCTCTGTTCTGGCAGCTTCAAGACACAGCCGTCAACTTTCTCAAAGGCGCCCGCTTCGAGGAAGCCGCCGCCCTGTTCGATTTCCACTCGAGGCACCACCCCGATGATGCTCGCAGCCTGAACAACCTCGGATTCTGCAAGCTTCCGATCGACCCCGCCGCCAGCCTGGATCTGCTGGAGCGGGCCAAGTCCGCTGGTTACTCTCCACTACTTATCAACATCTACAACCAGTGTTGTTGCTTGATCCGACTCAACAGACTGGCCGACGCCCTGGATCGAGCGGAGTACTTCTGGCAGCGCGAGAACGACGTAGAGGAGATCCGGAGCGGGTACATCTGGGTGGAGGACGATGCTTCGTGGCGTCTCGTCGCTCACGACATGATCGACGTGGCTCTTGCGCAGCTCATGGCAGGCATCGCCCAGTCCTTGGGCCAGCAAGCTCGCTCCAGACGTTGGAGCGAACGAGCTGAGGGGCGAGCGCGGGCAATTTCAACTCACCCCTCGGGAGTGGCGGCTGCGAACGACTAGCAGCTCTCCGTGTGCCTGTCGCGACCCGGGAACTCGGTTACAACCACCGAGAACCATCCATCACCAATGAGCACAAACTTCTTCGGAGCCACCCGGCGGATGAGCAATCATGAGCGCCCGCGAACCCGGCACATGCAACTGAATTGACGTCGCAGGACGGGCGCACGTCGAGCTGGCAGCGCGATCGTCACAGGCCGCCGAACGGGCAATCCGTCCCTTCGGTGACAGGCCCTCTGCTGGCACCGCTACCGCACCCGGTGACCGTGCTCATCTGAGGTGAATACCGCCCGCGTCTCGCCGAGATACCTCGCGTCGATCTGGGACATGCTGCCGTTCCAGAAGTTCGATCTCGCATCCCTCCGCCGTGTGGACCGAGAGCCGAAGCGACCACTGCTCCGGAAGATCACGTTGTCGAGCGCGCCGATGTAAGCGTTTCCCCATCGCGACCACCAGCCGCGTCGAGACGCGCTACACTTTGTTGACTTTTAGCAAACACCTGGCGCTCGACTGAGCCATCCCGAGCCGTCCGCCAGGCCTTCTCTCGAAGAGGCCCCGATGTCAGACATCACCCGCACCCGGCGCACGCATACCGCGTCGACCGACACGGTCATGACCCACCGCATGATCATGTTCGTCATCTTCGGCCTCATGGCCGGCATGTTCTTGTCCGCCCTCGACCAGACGGTCGTCGGCACCTCGATCCGCACGATCGGCGACGACCTGCAGGGCCTGAGCCTGCAGGCGTGGGTCACCACCGCCTACCTGATCGTGTCGACCATCTCGACGCCGATCTACGGCAAGCTCTCCGACATCTTCGGACGCCGCCCGCTCTTCCTCATCGCGATTCTCATCTTCATCATCGGATCGATCCTCGCGAGCTTCTCGACCTCGATGATCGAGCTCGCCGCGTTCCGCGCGATCCAGGGACTCGGCGCCGGTGGACTCATGTCGATGCCGCTCGCGATCATGGGCGACATCCTCGCGCCGCGCGAGCGCGCGAAGTACCAGGGATACTTCCTCGCCGTCTTCGGTATCTCGAGCGTCATCGGTCCCCTCGTCGGCGGCCTATTCGCCGGCGCGAGCGAGATCCTGTTCATCACCGGCTGGCGCTGGGTGTTCCTCATCAACGTGCCGATCGGCATTGTGGCGCTCGGAATCGTGTGGCGGTTCCTGCACATCCCGAGGCAGCCGCGGCACTCGGTGCGCATCGACTGGTGGGGCGCCACGTTCGTGATCGTCGCCCTCGTCCCGCTGCTGCTCGTCGCCGAACAGGGCCGCGAGTGGGGCTGGGGCTCCCCCATCGCCCTCGCCTGCTACGCCGTGGGAGCTCTCGGCATCCTGGCCTTCGTCATCGCCGAAACGAAGATGAAGGACGACGCCCTCATCCCGCTCAAGCTCTTCCGCTCGTCGACCTTCTCGATGGCGACCGTCATCGGTGTGCTCGTCGGTTTCGGCATGTTCGGTGCGATGCTGACGCTCCCGCTGTACCTGCAACTCGTGCTCGGGTCGACGCCCACGCAGAGCGGCCTCGAGATGCTGCCGATGATCCTCGGCCTCATGATCGCGTCCATCGCGAGCGGTCAGCTCATCGCCCGCACCGGCCGCTACCGCATGTTCCCCATTCTCGGGACGCTGCTGATGTCGGTCGGCTTCTTCCTGCTGACGTTCCTGAAGTACGACAGCCCGTACTGGCACGTCGCGATCGCCATGCTCGTGATCGGCCTCGGACTCGGCCAGCTCATGCAGACCCTCACCATCGCCAGCCAGAACTCGGTCGGCGTACGCGACATGGGCGTAGCCACCAGCGGCTCGACGTTCTTCCGTCAGATCGGTGGAACGCTCGGCACCGCGGTACTGCTCTCACTGCTGTTCACGCTCGTGCCGACGAACATCCTGGGCTCGTTCACTGACCGCACCACACTGACCGACGCGTTGGATGCCGCGCTGGACCCCGCGGTGTCGTCGGCGCCCGCGAACCAGAAGATCATGTCGACGGTCTACGCACCGATCATTTCGGGCATCACCGACGGCGCGACGACGCAACTGCAGCAGGTCGTGCAGCAGGCGACGGATGCCGCGACCCAGGCCGTGGCAGCGAAGGTCGCCGCAGGAGAGCTCCCCGCCTCGGCGCAAGCGACCGCGACGCAGAATGCCGTCGCGCAGGCACTCGCTGGGGTGGCCCAGCAGGCTCCCTTCGCCCGCATCGCGTCGGACGGCACCGTGACGCTCGACTTCTCGGACGCCGACCAGCGCGCGGCCTTCGTCGACAGCACTGCTACGACGCTCGAGCAGCGGTTCGCCGACGGCAACGACAACGCCGCGTTCGGCAGCTCCACCCTCGACGACACCTCGTTCCTGGTGGGCGCCGACCCGCGCCTGAGCAAGCCCATCCTCGTCGGGTTCAACTCGTCGACGATCACCGTCTACTGGGTGGCGATGTCGGTCGTGCTCCTCGCCTTCGTCCTGTCGCTCTTCTTCCGCACGCCGCCGCTGCGGGCGAAGTCCGCACTACAGGAAGCCGCCGACGAGCGCCGCGGTCGCGACGACGAAGAGAAGCGCGCCGAAGAGTCCGCCGCGCAGACCGGTGCCCTGATCGCGCCGTAATCACACACCGCACGCCGAAGGGCGGGGCCGTCGATACGACGCCCCGCCCTTCGTGGTTCTCGGCCGCGGTCGTGCGCCCCGCGCTTTCGCTCGCCCTGCCCCGCAGGCGCGCTCTCGCGCCCCGCGCCTACCCGCGCTCGCGCGCGCGGAGGTCCTTCCGCAGGATCTTGCCCGAGGTCGACTTCGGGATCGCGTCGATGAACTCGACGCGGCGCACCTTCTTGTGCGGGGCCACCTCGGCGGCCACGAACGCCATCACCTCGTCCGCCGTCAGCCCGGAGTCGGGCGCGGCGACCACGAAGGCCTTGGGGATCTCCTGCTTGTCGTCGTCGTCCACGCCGATGACGGCGGCATCCATGATCCTCGGATGCGAGAGCAGCAGAGCCTCGAGCTCGGCCGGGGCGATCTGGTAGCCCTTGTACTTGATCAGCTCCTTCAGTCGATCGACGATCGAGAAGTACCCGCTGAGGTGGTGCACGCCGATGTCGCCCGTGTGGAGGAAGCCGTCGGCATCCAGGGTCTCCTCCGTCGCGTCGGGGCGGTTCAGGTAGCCGAGCATGACGTTCGGTCCGCGCACCCAGATCTCCCCCGGGAGGGTGAGGCCGTCGTCGCCGTGCTCCTCGATCTCGGCTCCCGTCTCGGGGTCGATGAGCTTCGCGTCGACGTTGGGGATCAGCACGCCGACCGAGCTCGCGGGCATGTCGACGCGGTCGTTGGGCACGGCATGCGACACGGGACTGAGCTCGCTCATGCCATAACCCTGGAGGATGCGGGCGCCCATCCGGCGGGCGGCGGCTTCGGCGGTCTCCCCGTCGAGGGGCGCGGCACCCGAGAACACCGTACGGACCGACGAGGTGTCGAAGTCGTCGACCACGGGATGCTTGGCCAGCGCGACCGCGATCGGCGGGGCGATGAAGAGGAACGTGCAGCGGTACTCCTGGATGTTCCGGAGGAAGTCGACGAGATCGAACCGCGGCATCGTCACGAGGCTCGCGCGCTGACGCAGGGCCAGGTTCAGCAGCACCGTCATGCCGTAGATGTGGAAGAAGGGCAGGACGGCGAGTACACGGTCGTCGCGATGCAGCTCGATGACGACCCGGCATTGGTGGACGTTCGCCACGAGGTTGCGGTGGGTCAGCATGACGCCCTTCGGGATGCCGGTCGTCCCCGACGAGTACGGCAGGACGGCCACGTGCGTCGACGGGTCGAAGCTCACCTCGGGCGGCGTGCGGCCCTCCGCGAGCAGGCTCCGTAGGTCGGGATGCCCCTCGGCCCCGTCGAGCACGATCACTCGGTCGGCGGGGATGCCCGCCGCCCGCGCTGCCTCGGCCGCAGGCCCGAGCAACGGTGAGACGGTCACGAGCCAGGTGGCGTCGGCATCCCGGATCTGGTTCTCGATCTCGTGGGCGGTGTAGAGCGAGTTGATCGTCGTGACGACCCCGCCCAGGCGCAGGATGCCGTGGAACACCGTCGCGAAAGCGGGCACGTTGGGGCAGAGCAGGGCCACCACGGTCTCGGTGTCGACTCCGCGGGCGGCGAGCGCCCCCGCGAACGCGTCGACCTGGGCGCGCAGCGCCCCGTAGGTCGTCTCGGCTCCGCTCGCCGGGTCGATCAGCGCGACACGGTCGAGGTCGGCCTCCTCGAGCGAGCCGAACAGATCGTCGTAGATGCTCACGTCGGGGATGTCGATGCGCGGGTACGGGCTCTGGAACACGGGCTTCTCCTTCGAAACCGGGCGGCGTCCGCCCATCCTGACACCCTCGAGACCCGGTGTCACGGATGGCGGGACCGGGAATCGCGACCTAGGTGAGGAGACGGATCGCCACCCCGCCGACGGCCCCGACCAGAACCACCGCCCACGCGGGCACGCGGAACCTCGTCAGGAGCACGAAACCGAGGAGCGCCAGCAGGAAAGGGGCGGGCCCGGTCACCGCGGTCGTGAACACGGGCGTGTAGAGAGCCGCACCCAGGATGCCGACGACCGCCGCGTTCGCCCCGCGCATCGCCGCGCGGACGAGCGGCCTTTCGCGCACGGCATCCCAGAACGGGAGCACGCCCACGAGCACGAGGAACCCCGGCAGGAAGATCGCCGCGAGGGCGATCGCCGCCCCCGCGATCCCGCCGGGGCCGACCGTACTCACGGCACCGAGGAACGCGGCGAACGTGAAGAGCGGACCGGGAACCGCCTGCGCGGCTCCGTAGCCGGCGAGGAAGGTCTCGGGCGACACCCACCCCGTCTGCACGGCCTCCGCTTGCAGGAGAGGGAGGACGACGTGACCGCCGCCGAAGACGAGAGCACCCGAGCGGAAGAAGGCGTCGGCGAGAGCGAGAGCGCCCGAGCCGCTGATCGCGGCGAGCGCCGGGAGACCGACAAGTCCTGCGCCGGCGAGCACGAGGCATCCGATCGCGACCACCCGGGGGACCCCGAACGAGGGCAACGGCGCTGAGGCCGCTTCGGTCACTCCGCGCAGGAGTAGAAGGCCCGCCACCACGCCGATAACGAGAGCACCGATTTGCCCGACCGCTCCCGGGGCGAGAAGCGCCAGGGCCGCCGCGGCGAGCGCGATGCCCGCTCGCGTCGCATCGGGGGTGAGCGTGCGGGCCATCCCCCACACCGCTTGCGCGACGATCGCGACGGCGATGACGGTCAGGCCCTCGAGCACGCCGGCGCCGATCGGACCGCCGAACACGGCGGCCCCACTTGCGAACGCGACGAGCAGCACGGCGGACGGGAGCGTGAATGCGAGGAACGCCGCGATCGCACCGCGGAACCCGGCGCGCTGCAGTCCGATCGCGAAGCCCACCTGGCTCGACGCCGGCCCCGGGAGGAACTGACACAGGGCGACGAGGTCGGCGTAGGCGCGATCGTCCATCCACCTCCGCCGGACGACGAGGTCGTCACGGAAGTACCCGAGATGGGCGACCGGACCACCGAACGAGGTCAGTCCGAGGCGCAGGAACGCCCGGAAGACCTCCCACGGGCTTCCGGTTCTGCGCATCGACCTGTCCTATCGACCCCGGGAGAACAGCGGGTGAACGTCAGCGCAGTGGTTCGGCGAGCAGCGCGTCGACGAGGCGCAGCGTGGCGGTCGTGCGGTCCTGGTCCGCCGTGATGTCGGCACCGCCGATCGCGTCGCGTAGGCGTTCGACCTCGCCGACCATGACGTTCTCGGGTGCCTCGACCCGGATCACCTCGGCGCTCTCGCCGTGCGGGGTGAGCTCGAGCGTCCGCGGGGCGTCGATCGCGTCGATCCGAAGGGAGGCCTCCTCGCCCTGGATCTCGCTCGCCAGCCCGGTATCGGTGATCTTCGACCAGGCGAGGTCGGCGACGAACCCGTCGTAGACCGCGAGGGCGCTGCCCAGCCCGTCGGTTCCCGAGGCGATGCCGACCCGCACGCCCTGGATGGCCCGCGGAACGCCGAAGAGCTGCACGAGGGCGTGCAGTGGGTAGACCCCGAGATCGCGCAGCGCGCTCCCACCCAGGGCGGGATCGAAGATGTTGGTCTGCTCGCCCGCGAGCACGTGGTCGTACCGCGCCGAGCGCTTCTCGTACCGCAGTGAGACACGGCGTACGGTGCCGAGCCTCGGGAGCAGATCGGCCACGGCCGCGAGCCCCGGGTCGTACGCGCTTCGCATCGCTTCGAGCAGCACGACGCCCCGGGCCGTGGCCCGCCCGACGAGCTCCTCCCACTGCGGAGCCGTCAGCGTCGCCGGCTTCTCTACGAGCACCGGGATGCCGGCATCCAGAGCCGTCTGCGCCTGCGCCACGTGCGCGGAGTTCGGGCTCGCGAGGTACACGGCGTCGACGTCGTCGGCGGCGAGGAGCTCGTCGAGCCCCACCGCGATCCCCGCGGCGCCGACCTTCGCGGCGAACGCCCGCGCGCGCTCCGCGTCGCGGGAGGCGACGCGGCTCACCTCGACCCCGTCGACGACGCCGACCGCCTCGGCGAAGCGTTCGGAGATGGTGCTGGTGCCGACGATTCCGATGCGGATCATCCCCCCATCATCGCGTGTCGCCCGCTCACCGGCCGCTCGGTGTGGCCAGGGAGTGCGCGAATCGTCCGGCTAGGATCACGATGATCGCTGCCGATCGCACCGACCCGAGGGATCATGACAACAACACGCGCCCAGCACCGTCGCCGCGCCACCCGGCGCGTGCGCCTTCGCCGAACCATCGTCGCGACCGCAGCCATCATCGTGATCGCCGGCGGGGTGACGGCGTTCGCCCTCACGCGCAGCGCCCCGAACCCAACGGCGGAAGGGACCTCGACGCCGGTCGTCGAGGACACCCCCACACCGACGCCGACGCCGAAGACCGCGTCGGAGCAGCTCCTGGCGTCGACCACCGACCCGAAAGCGTGCGCGGTGTCGTTCTCGGGCGACGGGATCTCGCTCGCCCCGCAGCTCGAGACGCAGGACGCGCTCTACGCGGCGCTGCCCCTCCCCCAGACCGATGGTCGCGTGTTCGCCGGGTGGTACGACACGGCCGCCGACGCTGCCGCGATGACGCTCCCCGCGCGTATCAACGGCGCCGACCTGGTCTCCTGCACGGCGCAGGAGAAGACGCTGTACGCGGGCTGGACGACGCCCGAGGCGAATGCGGCGGAAGACGCCAGCATCCCGATCCTGATGTATCACCAGTTCACGACGAAGCCCGAGGGCGAAGACAACTGGCTGCGGCTCAACTACGCCTACATCGGTGACTTCGACGCGCAGATGGCGCACATCCAGGAGTCGGGCTTCTACCTGCCCACGTGGGACGAGCTGAGTGCGTTCATCGACGGCAAGGTGTTCCTGCCGAAGCATTCGGTGATCATCACCGACGACGATGCCGACAGCACGTGGCTCGAGCTCGCCGCTCCCATCGTCGACAAGCGCCAGTTGCTCACGACGTCGTTCGTCATCACCTCCGCCCGCACCGAGCCGACGCCGAACCGTTTCGTCCTGCAGCGCTCGCACACGCACGACATGCACCGCGCCGGCGACAACGGCAAGGGACGCATGGTCAACGAGGACGCGGCCACGATCGCCGCCGACCTCGAGCAGTCCGCGCAGATCCTCGGTGCGAAAGAAGTCGTCGCCTACCCGTTCGGGCATTACAACGACACGACCAAAGAGGGGGTGCGCGAGGCCGGATTCGAGCTGGGACGCACCATCGAGCACGGCTACGTGCGCATCGGGACGGACAAACTGGCCCTGCCCGTCATCCGGATGAACTACGGCATGACCGTCGACGACCTGAAGGACGCCATCGGCTGAGCGGCGTCCGGATATCGGTTCTTACCAGGGAGGAAGGGGAGTGAACACCTGCTACCTCCCAGGTAACTGATCCACAATACCAAGTTGAGCACGCGTCGGCCGGTCTACGCTGTGTAATCCTTGCTTCACTTCCGAAACGCGAGCGCCCATGATCCTTTCCGTCATCGTTCCGACCTTCAACGAGGGTCCGAACGTCGCCGAACTCGTTCGACGCACGGCGGCAGCTCTTCCCGGTCGCGACATCGAGATCATCTTCGTCGACGACTCCAGCGACGACACCCCCGAGATCATCCGCGGTGTCGCCTCGAGCGCTCCGGTCCCCGTCCGCCTGATCCACCGCGACGAACCCCTCGGGGGACTCGGCGGCGCGGTCGTCGAGGGCATCAAGGCCGCGGCATCCGATTTCTGCGTCGTCATGGACGGCGACCTCCAGCACCCGCCGGAGGTCATCGCCGATCTGCTCGCGCGCGCCGAGGTCGGCGACGCCGACGTGGTCGTCGCCTCGCGCTACGTCGATGGCGGCACGTCCGACGGACTGGCGAACGCCGTGCGCACGATGGTCTCGCGCGCGTCGACGATGCTCACCAAGGCGATGTTCCCGAAGAAGCTGCACAACTGCTCCGACCCGATGACGGGCTTCTTCCTCATCGACCGCCGCTCCCTCGACATCGAGGAGCTGCGTCCGCGCGGATTCAAGATCCTGCTCGAGATCCTCGCCCGCAAGCAGATGCGCGTCGCCGAGGTTCCGTTCGACTTCGCTCCGCGGTTCGCCGGTGAGAGCAAGGCGTCGTTCAGTCAGGGCATGCGCTTCCTGACGCAGCTCACGATGCTCCGCTTCGGCCGCATGTCGGCGTTCGCCGTCGTCGGCGGACTCGGAGCGGTGGCCAACCTGGCGATCATGTGGGGCCTGCAGACCTTCGGGGTGCAGTACCTCGTGGCCGCGGTCATCGCGAGCGTGCTGACGATCATCGCCAACTTCATCGCGCTCGAGTACCTCGTCTTCGCCGACATGCGGCAGGAGTCGGGCCTCATGCGGCACCGCTTCATCAAGTCGTTCACCTTCAACGGCATCGAGGCGATCGTCCGCATCCCGGTCATCTGGCTGCTCGTCAACGAGGCGCACATCCAGAGCGTGCTCGCGGCGGCCATCACCCTGCTCGTGGCCTTCGTCGTGCGCTTCGTCTTCCACGCCCTCGTCGTGTACGCGCCGAAGAAGGCCCAGGCGGCCTCGGCCGTCACGGCAGTGCGCGAACCGCTCGAGGACGAGCTCGCGGCCTGATCCGTCGTCCGCCTGCGGCCCCGTCCGGCGGCGTACCCTGGATGCATGTCCTCTGACGCTCCCATCCGCATGTTCGGCGCCGACTGGTGCCGCGACTGCATCCGCACGAAGAAGCAGCTCGACGAGCTCGGCATCGCCTACGAGTACGTCGACCTCGTGGCCGACCCCGCCGCCGCCGACGTGGCGAAGGAGATCTCGGGCCGCACGAGCATCCCCGTCGTGGTGTACCCCGACTCGAGCCACCACGTCGAGCCGAGCAACGCCGATGTCGAGGCGAAGCTCCGCGAACTGTCGCTGATCTGACGCGTTGTCGACCGACCTGACGGCCGCGTTCGCGTCCGAGGCGGCGGCTCTCGACGCCGATGACCCGCTCGCGCCTCACCGCGACGCGTTCGTCGGTGCCGAGACCCCGCTCCTTTACTTCGACGGCAACTCGCTCGGGCGTCCCCCACGAGCCACCGCGGACCGTCTCGCCCGATTCGTCACCGAGGAGTGGGGCGGCCGCCTCATCCGGGGCTGGGACGAATCCTGGATGCAGCTGCCTTTCGCGATCGGCGACCGCATCGGCGCGCTGGCGCTGGGCGCGGCGCCCGGACAGACGGTGATCGGCGATTCGACGACGGTCCTGCTCTACAAGCTGCTGCGCGCGGCGCTGGATGCCCAGATGGCGAGGGACCCGGAGCGCGTCGAGATCATCGTCGGTCGCGACGACTTCCCCACCGATCGCTACCTGGTTGAGGGCATCGCGGCCGAGCGCGGTGCCCGCGTCGTGTGGGTCGAGGTCGACACGGCGCGCGGCGTCGACGCGACGCTGTTGCGCGCTGCCGTCGGCCCGCGCACCGCCGTCGTGCTGCTCAGTCACGTGTCCTACCGCTCGGGATTTCTCGCGGACGGGCCTGAGCTGACGCGGATCGCCCAGGATGCCGGTGGCCTCGTGCTGTGGGATCTGTGTCACTCAGCGGGGTCTGTGCCGGTGGAGCTGGACGCGTGGGGCGTCGACCTCGCCGTGGGCTGCACGTACAAGTACCTCAACGGCGGACCGGGGTCGCCGGCGTTCGCCTACGTCGCCGCGCGACACCAGGACGCACTGGTGCAGCCCGTGCAGGGGTGGATGGGGGCGGCCGACGTCTTCTCGATGGGACCGGAGTACCGGCCGGCGGTCGGCATGCGTCGCTTCCTCTCGGGGACGCCGCCGGTGCTCGGCATGATCGCGATGCAGGACACCCTCGACCTCCTCGAGACCGCCGGGATCGACGCGGTGCGCCGCAAGTCCGTCGCGCTGACCGAGTTCGCCCTGCGCGTGAGCGACGGCATCCTGTCTCCCCTCGGCGTGCGCGTCGCGTCTCCCCGCGACGCGGCCGAGCGCGGTGGCCACGTGACGCTGTCGCACCCGGCGATGCGCGCGGTCACGGCCCGCCTGTGGACCCAGGACGTGCTGCCGGACTATCGCGACCCGGGCGGACTGCGCATCGGGCTCTCGCCGCTGTCGACGGGCTTCACCGAGGTGCTCACGGGCCTCGGCGCGGTGGCCGACGCGCTGCGCGCCGAGATCTGAGCCGCGTCGCGCACGGCTGACGCTGCCGCGTCGTCGAACGTCCGCGACGGGGAGGCCGCATCGGGAGCGGAAACCGCGGGGCGCTAGCCTCGAACCGTGACCGAACCCCTCCTCATCGTGGTGGCCGGTGTCGTCGTCGTGGCGCTGGTGACGGTCATCGCGCCCCGATTCAACATCGCGGGCCCGCTGGTGCTCATGGCGATCGGGCTCGGCGTGAGTCTGCTGCCGTTCTTCCCACCCTTCGTGCTCGACCCCGAGGTGATTCTCGTCGGGGTGCTTCCGCCGCTGCTCTACTCGGCGGCGGTGCAGCTCCCGGCGATCGAGTTCCGCCGCGATTTCGCGCCGATCGCGGGGCTGTCGGTGCTTCTCGTGGTGCTCAGCTCGGTCGTGCTCGGCCTGTTCTTCTGGGCCGTCATCCCCGGCGTCGGTCTCGCCCTCGGCATCGCCCTCGGGGCCATCCTGAGTCCCACGGACGCCGTCGCCACCTCGATCGCGAAAAGGCTCGGCATTGCACCGCGCGTCGTCACCACCCTCGAGGGCGAGAGCCTGCTGAACGACGCCACCGCGCTCGTGCTGTTGCGGACCGCGGTGGCGGCTCTGGCATCCGGCTTCGCCTTCGGCGACGCCGTCGGCAACTTCGCGTGGGGCGTGTTCCTCGCGCTGCTGTTCGGTGCCCTCGTCGGGTGGGGCAACCTGCGCCTGCGCGAGCGGGTGACGAACTCGGCGGCCAACACCGCTCTCAGCTTCACCGTCCCGTTCATCGCCTACCTGCCGACGGAGCATTTCGGCGGGTCGGGACTGGTCGCGGCGGTCGTCGCGGGGATCGTGACGGGTCAGGGAGCCGCTCGACGATTCACGCCCGAGCAGCGGCTGAGCGATCGCGTCAACTGGCGCACGATCGAGCTGCTCCTCGAAGGCGGCGTCTTCCTCGTCTTCGGCCTCGAGCTGAAGGACATCGTCACGAGCAACCTCCGTGAGAACGAAGGGCTCTGGCACGGCGCGTGGCTGGCGATGTCGGCCCTCGGGATCGCTTTGGCCGTCCGCGCCGTCTACGTCACGGGGCTCATCTGGGTGCAGGGTCGACGCAGCCGCAACCTGGCACGCCACCGATGGCGGATGGATGCCGCGCAGCAGCGACTCGACCGCTTCGAGGACGCGGTCCACAACGACCCGGCGAGCCTCTCGCGCCCGGTGGACGATCCCGCCCGCGCCGCCCGGCGGATCGGCTGGATGCGCTCGCGCATCACCCGCACGGTCGCCGACCTCGACTATTACCGCGACACTCCCCTGGGCTGGCGGCACGGCGTCGTGATCGTCTGGGCGGGGATGCGCGGCGTCGTCACCCTCGCCGCCGCGCAGACGCTCCCCCGCGACGGCGTCACCGATCGGCCGTTGCTGATCTTCGTCGCCTTCCTCGTCGCGCTGCTGAGCCTGGTCCTGCAGGGCGTCACGCTGCCCGCCGTGGTGCGCGCGGTCGGCCTGGGTGGCGAGGGCGGCGAGGGACCGTCGCGCGAGGAGCAGCGCTCCCTGGATGCGGAGCTTCGGGATGCCGCGGTCTCGGCGCTGCAGTCCGGCTCGCTCACCCGGCGCGACGGAGGAAGCTTCCCCGCCGACATCATCGAGCGGGCGGGCTCACGACTGACCGAGCCTCCCGACGACGAGGCGACGGCACGCGTGCGGGATCTCCTGCAGTTGCGTCTCGCCTCGATCGAGGTGATGCGCGACCGCCTGAACGATCTCGCGAACGACGGCCGCTACAGCACGGCCGCCCTGCGCCACGCCCTCGCCGAGCTCGATGCCGACCAGATCAGCCTCGAGCTGCGCATCGACGACGAAGACGACGACTGACGCCTCCACCGGCCGGGAACGCGGCATGTCGCACGACGCCCCGTGCGGCACAATGGAGACGGAGGTTTCCATGAGCGATCCGATCCCGACGACGACGTCACCCGCGGATGCCGCCGGGACCGGCGCCGTACCCGTCCCGCACGCCGCGGCCGAGTGTCCGAAGTGCTTCACCGAGCTGCAGAGCGACCGAGACTGGTGGCGCGCGCGGCCCGCGGGGTCGCGGCTCGTGGGTCTCGTGGTCTCGCGACCCGGGATGCCCAGCGTGGTTCAGCAGCGCGAAGACCTCACGCGGTTCGGCGTGCCGATCGAGGGATTCCGGCACCCGGCGCCCGAGACGCTCGAAGGATGGGCCGCGCGCCTGGACCGGTTCTTCGGAACGCTCACCCGGGGCGACGTGCTCGTGGTGACGAGCGCGCACTCCCTCGGCCTCACACGCGACGACGAGACGCGCGCGATCGCCGACCTGCGCCGACGTGGAGTGATCGTGAAGGTGCTGTCGCACGGCGAGCGTCACCTGCACGACGCGGTCGCGCCCCTCTGACGACTCGCGTCTCCGACCGGTCTTCAGGCACCCACATAGCGGGCGAGATGCTCGCCGGTGAGAGTCGAGCGGGCGTCGACGAGCGCAGTCGGCGTTCCCTCGAACACCACGCGTCCGCCGTCGCGCCCGGCCCCCGGGCCGAGGTCGATGATCCAGTCGGCGTGCGCCATGACGGCCTGGTGGTGCTCGATCACGACGACGGTGTTGCCGGCATCCACGAGTCGATCGAGCAGACCGAGGAGGTTGTCGACATCGGCGAGGTGAAGGCCCGTGGTCGGTTCGTCGAGGACGTAGACCGCGCCGGACTTGGCCATCGAGATCGCGAGCTTCAGGCGCTGGCGCTCGCCGCCCGAGAGGGTGTTGAGGGCTTGGCCGAGCGTGAGGTAACCGAGACCGACGTCGACCAGACGTCCGAGAACCGCGACGGCGGGGCCGGTGGTGAGGAACGCGGCCGCCTCGGAGACGGACATCGCGAGGACCTCGGCGATGTTCTTGCCGTGGAGCGTGTACTCGAGCACCTCGTCGGAGAAGCCGGTTCCGCCGCACAGCTCGCAGTCGGTCTCGACGGTCGATTGGAAACCGAGCTGCGTGACGATCACACCGAGGCCCTTGCAGGCGGCACAGGCGCCCTCGGAGTTCGCGCTGAACAGCGCGGGCTTCACGCCGTTCGCCTTCGCGAAGGCGGCACGGACCGCATCGAGGATGCCGGTGTAGGTGGCCGGGCTGCTGCGCCGCGACCCCTTGATGGCGGTCTGGTCGACGACCACGACGTCGTCGAAGGCCGGGAGGGCGCCGTGGATGAGGGAGGACTTTCCGGATCCGGCGACGCCCGTGACGACCGTGAGCACCCCGAGGGGGACATCGACGTCGACGGCTCGCAGGTTGTGGCGGGTCGCCCCGCGGATCGGGAGGGCGCCGGTGGCGGAGCGCACGGCGCTCTTGAGTTCGGCGCGGTGATCCAGGAAACGCCCGGTCAGGGTGTCGGACGCCCGCAGACCCGCGACATCGCCCTCGTACTGCACCGTGCCGCCTTCGCGACCCGCGCGGGGGCCGAGGTCGATGACATGGTCGGCGATGTCGATGACCTCGGGCTTGTGCTCGACGACGAGCACGGTGTTGCCCTTGTCGCGGAGCTGAAGGAGGGTCTCGTTCATGCGCTGGATGTCGTGCGGGTGCAGGCCGGCCGTCGGCTCGTCGAACACATAGGTGATGTCGCTGAGGCTCGAGCCCAAGTGGCGGATCATCTTGGTGCGCTGCGCCTCGCCGCCCGACAGCGTCCCGCTCGCCCGGTCGAGTGAGAGGTAGCCGAGTCCGATGTGCACGAAGGAGTCGAGGGTGTCGCGGAGCCCCTGCACGAGCGGAGCCACCGAGGGATCGTCGACCGTGCGCACCCAGGCGGCGAGGTCGGTGATCTGCATGGCAGCGGCATCCGCGATGTTCACGCCGCCGATGCGCGATGATCGCGCGCCCTCGTTGAGACGGGTCCCCCCGCACGCCGGGCAGGCGACGAAGGTCACGGCCCGATCGACGAAAGCTCGGATGTGAGGCTGCAGGGCGTCGCGGTCCTTCTGCAGCATGCTCTTGGTGACCTTCGGGACGAGGCCCTCGTAGGTCATGTTCGTGTTCGCGATGCGGACCTTGACCTGCTCTTTGTAGAGCAGGTCATGGCGCTCCTGCTCCGTGAACGCGGCGATCGGCTTGTCGCCGTCGAAGAAGCCCGACTCGCTGAAGACGCGCACCATCCACCCGTCGGCGGTGTACCCGGGCACCGTGATCGCGCCGTCGTTGAGGGATTTGCTCTCGTCGAGCAACTGGGAGAGGTCGATGTCGCTCACCTGGCCGAGGCCCTCGCAGTCGGGGCACATGCCTCCGGTGATCTCGAACGAGCGGCGCTCCTTCTGCCCCTTGCGCGCACCGGTGGCGATGGTGACGGCCCCGGCCCCGGAGATCGAGGGGACGTTGAACGAGAACGCCTGCGATGAGCCCACGTGCGGTTGCCCGAGGCGGCTGAAGAGCACGCGGAGCATGGCGTGTACGTCGGTCGCCGTGCCCACGGTGGAGCGGGCGTTGGCGGCCATGCGCTCCTGGTCGACGCGGATGGTGGCACTGAGGTTCTCGAGCGCGTCGACGTCGGGGCGGGAGAGCTGCCCCATGAACTGCTGCACGAAGGTGGGGTAGGTCTCGTTGATGAGCCGCTGGGACTCGGCGGCGATCGTGCCGAAGACGAGGGACGACTTGCCCGAGCCACTCACGCCCGTGAACACGGTGAGCCGGCGCTTGGGGACGTCGAGGTCGACGTTCTGCAGGTTGTTCTCGCGGGCACCGCGCACGCGGATGACATCGTGGGCGTCGGGGTCGGTCATGGGCGCCTCCTCGGGGTTGTCTCAGTGTGGCGGAGACCTCCGACATTGGCGATGCCTCCCGCCGCCGCGTCCTCGCGCGGATCGCGCCGCGCGCGGGCGTGCCCGCGCGGGGTCAGGAAACGACGGTGCCCCCGCAGACGGATCTGCGGGGGCACCGGAAGAAGGAGCTCAGCCCTGGGCGCGACGGTTCGTGCGCGGGGTGCGGGCACCGACGACCATGCCGGTCGTGGGAACACCGGATGCCGAGCGGCCGGCGCCCTGCGGACGAGCGGTGCCGGCACCGGCGCGCTGAGCGCCGCCCGCGCCCTGGCCACGGCCCGCACCGGAGCGCTGACCACCGCGGCCGCCCTGGGGAGTGCGACCGGCGGCCGGAGCGTCGGATGCCGGGGCGCCCGCGCCGCGACGACGACCGCCGCCGCCCTGCGCGCCACCGCGGCCGGAGGGCTGCTGGCCCTCGCCGCGCGCCGCGCGCTTGCGCTGCGCGTTGGCACCCTGCGAGCGTCCGCCGCCCTGGGGCTGCGCGACGATCGGCTCGGGCTTGACGTACGGGGCCACCTCGCCGACGAGGGCGACGACCTCGGGCGAGGTCGAGGTCACCGGGGTGGGCGTGGCCGAGATCTTGGCCTTGCGCAGGATGTCGAGAGTGTCGCGACGCTGCTCGGGCAGCATGATCGTGACGACGTCTCCGGCCGAGCCCGCGCGCGCGGTGCGGCCCGAGCGGTGCAGGTACGCCTTGTGCTCGACGGGCGGGTCGACGTGCACGACCAGCTCGACACCGTCGACGTGCACGCCGCGCGCGGCGACATCGGTGGCGACGAGGACCTTGGCGCGGCCGTCGCCGAAGGCGGCGAGGTTACGGTCGCGGGCGGGCTGCGACAGGTTGCCGTGCAGATCGACCGAGGGGATGCCGGCGGCGGTCAGCGCCTTCGCGAGCTTCTTGGCCTGGTGCTTGGTGCGCATGAAGAGGATGCGTCGAGCGGTGCCCGAGGCGAGGGTCTGGACGAGGTCCTTCTTGGCATCCGCGTCGGCGGGGGCGAAGACGTGGTGGGTCATCGCCGCGACGTGCGAGTGCGCCTCGTCGACGGAGTGCAGCACCTCGTTGCGGAGGAAGCGCTTGACGAGCTTGTCCACGCCGTTGTCGAGCGTCGCCGAGAACAGCAGGCGCTGTCCGTCGGCGGGCGTGCGGGCGAGCAGACGGGTGACGCCGGGGAGGAAGCCGAGGTCGGCCATGTGGTCGGCCTCGTCGAGGACGGTGATCTCGATGTCGCCGAGGTTCGCGAAGCCCTGACCGATGAGGTCTTCGAGGCGACCGGGGCAGGCGACGAGGATGTCGACGCCGGCGTTCAGCGCGTCGACCTGGCGCTTCTGGTTCACGCCGCCGTAGACGGTCGTGGTGACCAGACCGAAGGGCTGGGCGAGGGGCTTGATGACCTCGTCGATCTGGTTGGCGAGCTCGCGGGTCGGGGCGAGCACGAGCGCGCGGGGCTTGCGGCCGCGGCGACGGTCGGTGTTGGCGGCGAGACGCGCGACGAGGGGAAGCGAGAAGGCCAGGGTCTTGCCCGAGCCGGTCTTGCCGCGACCGAGCACGTCGCGCCCGGCGAGGGTGTCGGGCAGGGTGTCGGCCTGGATCGGGAAGGGCTCGTTCTTGCCCTGGGCGGCGAGAACATCGATGAGGGGGGCGGGCACGCCGAGGTCGGCGAAAGTCTGGGACGTCATGAATACTCCTGCCGCGGCGCACGCGCGCACGGCGGTTCGGGATGCCGCGATGCTGCGGCTGCAAGGGGCGAAGGCACCGGGTGGCGCATCCGTTCGCCGTGAAGGTCAAAGGCCCGAAGAAGGGGCCGGTGCGTTCGACGACGCTGGGAGCGAAAGCTCCGCGAACCAGTCTAGCGGGTGAGCGTCGTCTCCGTCGCGCGGGGGATCCGGTGCCGCGTGGGTTTCCGTAGCGTCAAGGCCATGGACATCTCATCGATGATCATGGGCGGGGCGATCGCCTCCATCGCGTGGATCGCGTTCTACCCGTGGGCGCAGATGCGCCGCCTCCGCGAGATCGACGCGAGAAACGCGGCAGAGGCAGGGGAAGCCGAACGGTAGCCGGTCACGCGTCAGAAGGCCGCGCGCCAGGCCGCCGCCCGCCAGCACCCCGCAACGTGGTCGTCGACCATGCCGGAAGACTGCATCAGCGCGTACATCGTCGTCGGCCCGACGAAGCGGAAGCCGCGGCGACGGAGCTCCTTGCTCATCGCGGTCGACTCCGGCGTCACGGCCGGGACCTCGGCGAACGTGCGAGGCGGCTCGTGGGTTACCGGGACGAATGACCACAGCAGCGCGTCGAGCTCCCCCTCGCCCATCGCCGCGACGATCGTCGCGTTGCCGATCACGGCCTCGATCTTTCCGCGATGGCGGATAATGCCGGCATCCTGAAGCAGACCTTCGACGTCGTCGGGTCCGAACGCGGCGACGACCGCCGGGTCGAAGCCGTGGAAGACCTCGCGGAAGCGCGGGCGCTTGCGCAAGATCGTGATCCACGCCAGTCCCGCTTGGAAGCCCTCGAGGCTCATCTTCTCGAACAACGGGCGGTCGCCGCGCAGCGTCGTGCCCCACTCTTCGTCGTGGTAGCGCTGGTACTCGAGGTCGGACCCCGCCCACGCGCAGCGCACGACGCCATCGGCTCCGGTCACGACATCGCTCATGCCCACAGGGTACGGGTGGCCTCCGACATCGGCCGGCGGGTTCGAAAAGGGGATCGCCGCGGCGAACACGAGAACAGGCGATGCGTCCGGAACAGGCCGGATCCTCGCGGATCGTCCTGTTCTCGGTGCATCGCCTGTTCTGGTGCCGCCCGGGGGCGGGAAGCGCGCGGGCGGCAGTCCCCCACGGCCGCCGCCCGCGCGCGCTTACTTCGCCGGCTTCTTCTCCGGCACGGGCGCGTTGCCCGAGGCCCGCAGTTCCGCGTAGTACGCCGCGGCTTCGTTCTGACGGTCGTCCTCGACACCCGACGCGATCGACGCACGCACGTGCTCGGGGCCGTAGCCGAAGGCATCCACAAGGTCCTGCGCGTGCGGTCGGAGCCGCGCGCACAGACGGTCGATGTAGCTCGAGACCGCCGCGGCTCGCTGCGTCGACAGACGCCCGTTGATGAGGTGCCAGGCGAGGTGCTTCTCGATGAGCTGGAGGCCGAACAGGTCCCGCAGCCACGTCATCACCTGCAGGGTGCCGCGGTCGTCGATGCGGTTGATCGCGTCGGTGAACGCCTCCCACTGCAGCAGTTCTCCGTGGGCGCGCGCCGCCTCGATCAGCTCGGCCTGGTTCGCGTTGAAGAGCGCGGCCGCATCCTCCCGGGAGAGCTTGGATGCCGGACGCAGGCGACCCGCGATGTCGGCGATCATCTGCTGGACGCGACCGGCGAGCAGCTCGTGCTGCTGATCGGCGCGGAGGCCGCGCTCGACCGCGCGGGCCGTGGACCCGAGGTCGGTGACGGCCTGGCCGAGCTGACGCAGCCCCGCCCCGTGGAAGAGCTTGCCCGCGGTCTGCCCGACGGCGAACGCGGCGAGCTGCTTGGCATCCTTGCCCTTGAACTGGCGGGCGTAGTCGGCGAGGAGGCGCTTGCCGACGAGCTGGAGCAGGACGTTGTTGTCGCCCTCGAACGTGACGAAGATGTCGAGGTCGGCACGCAGCCCCACGAGACGGTTCTCGAACAGGAAGCCCTGACCACCGCAGGCCTCGCGCGCCTCCTGCAGCGTGTCGAGGGCGTGCCAGGTCGACAGCGGCTTGAGGGCCGCGGCGAGCGTCTCGAGGTCTTCGCGGTCGGCATCGGTGTCGAGCGCACCGCTGAAGACGCCGTCGAACTTCTGCAGGAACTCGTCGTGCGCGAAGATCTCGGCGTAGGTCGTCGCCAGGCGGGGCAGAAGGCGCCGCTGGTGCTTGCCGTAGTCGAGCAGGGTGACCTCGGGGGTGCCGCTGCCCGAGTCGAACTGGCGACGCTGGTTGCCGTAGGTGATCGCGATGATGAGGCCGATGGCCGACGCCCAGGCGGCGGCGCCGTCGAGCGAGACACGACCCTGGACGAGGGTGCCGAGCATCGTGAAGAAGCGACGGCCGGGGCTGGCGATGTCGCTCGAGTAGGTGCCGTCGGCGGCGACGTCGCCGTACCGGTTGAGGAGGTTCGTGCGCGGGATGCGGACGTGGTCGAAGTGCAGGCGACCGTTGTCGATGCCGTTCAGGCCGCCCTTGAGGCCGTCGTCCTCGCCGCCGATACCGGGGAGGAAGTTCCCGTCCTCGTCCCGCAGGGGCACGTAGAAGCAGTGCACCCCGTGGTTGACGCCGTGGGTGATGAGCTGGGCGAACACCGTGGCGGCCTTGCCGTGGAGCGCGGCGTTGCCGAGGTAGTCCTTCCACGCCCCGCGGAACGGCGTGTGGATGACGAACTCTTCCGTCTCGGGGTCGTAGGTCGCGGTCGTGCCGATCGCCGCGACGTCCGAGCCGTGACCGGTCTCGGTCATCGCGAACGCCCCGGGGATCTCGAGGCTCATGATGCCGGGCAGCCACTTGTCGTGATGCTCGGCTGTTCCCAGCTGCAGCACGGCGGAGCCGAAGAGGCCCCACTGCACGCCGGACTTGATTTGCAGGCTCGGGTCGGCGGCGACGAGCTCCTCGAAGCCGGCGATGTTCGCGCCGTTGTTCTCTTCGCCCCCGAAACGCTTCGGGAAGGCGCGGTGCACCGCGTTGTTCTGCACGAGCAGGTGCAATTGGCTCAGGGTGCGCTCGCGGTGAGCGTCCATCCCCAGGCTGTCGTCGCGCCACAGCGCGGGGTCTTTCAGCATCTCGCGCGCCTGGCGACGGGTGTCGCCCCAGGTGCCGAGCAGCAGGTCGGTGACACGGTCGATGTCGATGCGCGCTTCGGCGGCTTCGGCAGCGGAGTGCGGAGCGGACGGGGCACCCCCGACGGGTGTGCGCGTGCTCGTGGCGGGCGTGGTGGGACGGACGGCGGCGTCGGTCATTTCGGCACCTTTCGACGTTGCAAAGGGATGCCACCACGGTAGGAGTCCCACAATGCAGCGGCAAACAGTGTGTGCGGTGTCGACAATGCGTCGGGGCGACGGGAGGCGCGGTCGTTGTGGGGGGTCAACATTCCCGTGCGGCGGCTGTGGGCGCGGCGAGGGCGGCCGGGTGGCTTCGACGGGCTCAGCCACCCGGGGCGGGTGCGCGGCGCGCGGGGCCGAGGGGGCTTCGACGGGCTCAGCCACCCGGGGCGGGTGCGCGGCGCGCGGGGCACGGGCTTCGACGGGCTCAGCCGCCTCCGTGGAATCACCCCGCGGCGAGGTCCCTGACCCCGTCGAAGGGACAGGAACCCGCGGGTCAGTTCGCGGCAACCACCGTCAGGATGCCGTCGCCGTACGCTTCGCGCTTCTTCGCGCCGATGCCGGTGATGCCGTCGAGCTCGTCGACCGAACCGGGCCGCGCGGCCGCGATGGCCCGCAGCGTCGCGTCGCCGAACACGATGTAAGCCGGCACGCCCTGCTCCCGGGCCTTCTCGGCGCGCCAGGCGCGGAGCGCCTCGAAGAGGTCGCGGTCGCCGGGGGCCACGTCGTCGGCGCTCGACTTCCTCTGCCGGGAGGACCCGCCCCCACCGGTGCGACCGAGCGCGTCGCGCCGGAGCGGCACCGGCGTCTCTCCGCGCAGCACCCCGCCCGACGCCTCGCTGAGCGCGAGCGTGCCGTAGTCGCCCTGGGCGACGATGATGCCTCGGGCCAGAAGCTGACGGATGACGCTGCGCCAGTCCTGGTCGGAGAGGTCGGCGCCGAGCCCGTACGTGCTGAGCCGGTCGTGGCCCTGCTGAGAGATGCGCTCGGTCTTCGCCCCGCGCAGGATGTCGATCAGGTGCCCCGCGCCGAAGGCCTGACCACGCTCGCGCTGAAGACGCACGATGGTCGAGAGCAGCTTCTGCGAGGCGATGAGTCCGTCCCACGTCTCGGGAGGGGTGAGGCAGGTGTCGCAGTTGCCGCACGGCTCGGACTTCTGCCCGAAGTAGTCGAGGAGGTTCTGGCGGCGGCATCCGACCGTCTCGCACAGGGCGAGCATGGCGTCGAGGTGCTGGCCCAGACGCATCTTGTAGGAGCGATCGCCGGGCGACTGATCGATCATGCGACGCTGCTGCACGACGTCTCCGAGCCCGTACGCCATCCACACGACCGAGGGATCGCCGTCGCGTCCCGCACGGCCCGTCTCCTGGTAGTAGCCCTCAACGGACTTGGGCAGGTCGATGTGGGCGACGAACCGCACGTCGGGCTTGTCGATCCCCATGCCGAACGCGATGGTGGCGACCATGATCACCCCGTCTTCGCGCAGGAAGCGCGACTGATTCGCCGCACGCACGGACGTGTCGAGGCCCGCGTGGTACGGCAGGGCGTCGAGGCCCTGCGTGCAGAGGTACGCCGCCATCTGCTCGACGCTCTTGCGACTCAACGCGTAGACGATGCCGGCCGCCCCCTCGGGCTGGCTCTTGATGAACTGCACGAGCTGACGACGCGGGTCGACCTTGGCGTCGATGCGGTACTGGATGTTCGGGCGGTCGAAGCTCGCGACGAAACCGCGCGCATCGCGGAGGCGCAGGCGGTCGACGATCTCTTGCGCGGTCGCCGGGGTCGCGGTGGCCGTGAGCGCCATGCGCGGCACCCCGGGGAACCGGTCGGCGAGATCGCCCAGGGCGAGGTAGTCGGGCCGGAAGTCGTGGCCCCACTGCGACACACAGTGAGCCTCGTCGATCGCGATCACGCTGAGGCGACCGCGAGAGAGTAGACCGAGGGTCTGTGCGCCGTTGAGGCGCTCGGGGGCGACGTAGAGCAGGTCGAGTTCGCCCGACAGATAGGCCTGCTCGACCGCCTGACGCTCGGCCGGCGCCTGCGTGGAGTTGAGGTACCCGGCGCGCACACCGTTGGCGATGAGCGCCTCGACCTGGTCGTGCATGAGCGCGATCAGCGGGCTGACGACGAGCCCCGTTCCGGGGCGGACGAGAGCGGGCACTTGATACGTGACGCTCTTGCCACCGCCCGTGGGCATGAGGACGACCGCGTCTCCCCCGTCGACGACGTGCTGCACGATGTCGGCCTGGTCGCCGCGGAAAGCGTCGTACCCGTAGACCTCGTGGAGCACCTCGCGCGGGTCGCGACCGGTGAAGTCGCGCACAGCCGGGAGCTCGCGGGCGGTGCCCGTCGCGGCGACCGCGCGCGCGAACGCGGACGTGGGGTCGACGGGCGGGGGCGGGGCGTCGAGATCGTCGGGTGGGGCGAAGAGATCGGGGTCCCAGTCGGCGTCCGCGTAGGGGTCGTCGTACCCGCCGAACGGCTCAGGCGGCGCGTCGGCGTAGGGCTCGGGGGCGGCGCCGGAAGAAGTCACCCGTCCACGGTAACCCGGGGTTCCGACACCCGCGCGAGCCGACCGGGCATCTGGGGACGGGGCGTCAGGAATCCGGGGTGTGCAGACGCGCCAGGTAGCGCTCGACGCGGAACGGCACGCCCGCCCGGTCGCGCAGCGACACCCCCACGATGACGGCGGTGGTCAGCGGGATCGTCCAGGCCGCGGGCTGAGCGAGGAGCGCAGCCCAGGGTCCGGCATCCGGGATCATTCCTCCGCCGATGAACGCGGCTCCGCACGCCACCGCGCCCACGACCATGCCGGCGACCGCGCCGCGAGCCGTCAGCCGCGGCCACCAGACTCCGAGCAGGAGCACGGGAGACAGGGTGGATGCCGCGAAGACGAAGACCGCGCCGACGCTCGAGACGAGACCCGCCGGCTCGGTGAGCAGAGCGACCGCGAGCGGCACCACCGTGCACAGCACCGCCGACAGGCGGAAGGAGCGGACGCTGCCGCCGAACACGTCCTGACTCACGACACCCGCGAGAGAGACCACGAGGCCCGACGAGGTCGCGAGGAAGGCGGCGAACGCCCCCGCGACGATGAGCGCCGTGAGCAGTTCGCCCACCAGGCCCGGGAAGAGTCGCGCGGGAAGCGCGAGCACCACGGTGTCGGCGAGGCCACGCACCGCCAGGTCGGGGGCCACCACGCGCGCGATCAGCCCCATCGTCGAGGACACCGCGTAGAACGCCCCGATGAGCACGATGACGACCACGGTGGTGCGCCGCGCCGATCCGCCGTTCGGGCTCGTGTAGAAGCGCACGAGGACGTGCGGGAGGCCGATCGTCCCGAGCAGGAGGGCGAGGAGCAGCGAGACGGTCGCGTACGTGTCGACCGCCGCGGGCCCGTAGTCGGCAGGGAAGATCGTCGCCGGATCATGCTCGCGCCCACCCTGCGAGAGCACGACCAGCAGGAAGACCGCGGGGACGAGAAGCGCGGTCAGTTTCAGCCAGTACTGGAACGCCTGCACCGCGGTGATCGCGCGCATCCCGCCGGCCGCCACGATGGCCGCGACGAGGGTGGCGACGACCACGGCGCCCACCCACCCGGGCACGTTCGCCACGACGCCGAGCGCGAGGCTCGCGCCGTGCAACTGCGGCACGATGTACAGCCAGCCGATCACGAGCACGACGACGCTCGTCACCCCGCGGGCGGCCCGCGACTCGAGCCTCGCCTCGACGAAGTCGGGGATCGTGTACGCGCCGCTGCGCCGAAGCGGAGCGGCGACGAAGAGGAGCACGAGCAGATACCCCGCGGCGTATCCGATGGGGAACCAGAACCCCTCGGCGCCCGAGAGCAGCACGAGGCCGGCGAGGCCCAGGAACGTCCCGGCCGAGAGGTATTCGCCGCTGATCGCCGAGGCGTTCCACACGCTTCCGACGCTGCGGGAGGCGACGAAGAAATCGCCGGTCGTGCGGGACAGACGCACGCCCGAGAACCCCAGGACCGCGGTGACGACGATCAACAGCCCCACCGCGGTGAGGTCGAAGGCGGGGTTCACGCGTCGGATCCGGGTTCGGCGAGGTGGCGGTAGCGCCGTTCGTTGCGGGCCGCCGCCCGCACGAAGATGAGCGCGAACACGAGGATCACCGGATAGAACGCGTACGCCTGCGCGAGCCACGACAACGGGACGCCGAGAACGACGGGGTCCCCCAGCTCAGGCAGGATCGCGATCACGACGGCGAGCGCTCCCGCGACCACGAGGAACGCGGCGACGCAGCCGATCGCGAGCCGCAGCTGCGCGCGAACGAGCCCTCGGGAGAAGACGTCGTCGGCCTCGTCGGGCGCTCGTCCCGGCAGAGCGAAGCCGCGCGTGGAGGGGCGCGACACCCGAGGCGATCCGGATGCCGTGACCCGCACGCGCGGCAGGCGCGGCGGCTCGTCGGTCATGGCCTCCCATCGTGGCATCCGGGGCGGCCTGCGTCGATGCGCGTTCCCCGCCTCTCAGACCTCGCGCGAGAGGCGGACCGGGGGCATCGCGACGGCGGGATCGAGATCGACGCGGCGAGCGCGGCATCCGGTGCACCGCACGTAACGCACGCGCCCCTCGCTCGTCACGTGCGCGGATTCGGTGACCCACGCGTGTTCGTGGACGGATGCCGCGACGGGCAGCGACAGGGTTTCGGGGGCACTCATGATCTCAGCGTGCTGTAATGCCGTTATGCACCTCAACCCTTACGGCGAGTACGCGGTCCTGCTCGCGGCCTCGCTCGCGAACGACTGGCCCGGCGACCGCGCGGGTATCGAGGCGCGAACGCGGGAGATGGGCATGACGATGACGTTCCCCGTGGCATCCGATGATCACGAACGCACGCGCGAGGTCATCGACGAGTGGCTGCGCGTCGTGGACGAGGCAGACCCCGACAACCGCGCCGCCCTGCTCAACGCGCAGATGGCACGGGTCACCGCCTACCCCCGCCTGACCAATCACGACGGCGAGGGCTGGCACCTGCACTATCGCGACAGCGACGAGGTGCTGCCGCGCGTTCTGGCGGCGGTGATCTCGGTCGGCACGGCGCTGCATCTCGTCACGCGCGGACAGGATCGCCTCGCTCGCTGCGCGGCGGAGCCGTGCCGGAACGTCGTCGTCGACATCACGCGCAACGGGCGGCAGAAGTACTGCTCGGTGCGGTGCGCGAACCGCGCCGCCGTGCGTCGGCATCGCGCGCGTGCGTGATCCCGGCGCCCGGCGAGAGCGCGTCCCACTTTTGGCCAGATGAGGTCGTCCCAAGCCGCACCTTTCGGGACATACTCCGCGAAAAGTGGGACAAGGGGTGCGCCGCGAGGAATGCTCGCCTCAGCGCAGCAGAGCGTCGCGCACCGACGGCACGAGCCGGCGACTGACCGGCAGCTCGATCTCGGCCAGGATCACTGAGGGTGCCGAACCCGACAGGCGCACCTCGACGATGGCATCCCGATGGACGAGGGTCGACCGGTGCACGCGGACGAAGCCGACCTCGGCCCACCGCTCGGCGAGCTCAGACAGCGGCACGCGGACGAGGTGATCGGATGCCGCGGTGTACAACCGCGAGTAGTCGCCCTGCGCCTGCACCCACCGCACGTCGGCCCGGCGGACCATACGCGTCACCCCGCCCACTGTGACCGGGATCGCCTCATCGGCGGAGGGGGCGGGACCGGCGTCGATGGCGCGATCGAGAGCACGGCGGAGGCGCTCGACGCGGACGGGCTTGAGCACGTAGTCGACCGCCTCGACGTCGAACGCCTCGACCGCTCCCGCGTCGTCGGCGGTCACGAACACGATCGCGGGCCGCTCCCGCAGGCGCGCGAGCGCGCGGGCGAGGTCGAACCCCGAGAGCCCCGGCATGTGAACGTCGAGGAACGCGACCGCGACGTCGACCCGTTCGAGAACCCGCAGCGCCTCAGCCCCGCTCGCGGCGGCGTGCACTTCGCCCACTCGCGGGTCCGCCGACAGCAGCGCCACCAGCTCGGCACGCGCGGGGGCCTCGTCATCGGCGACCAGGACGTCGACGCTCACGGGTGCGCCGTCTCGTGCTGAGGCTGCGACTTGGGCACGCGCAAGCGCACCGCGGTGCCCGCCCCGACGTTCGTCTCGACGACCAGGCCCCCGGCTGGACCGTAGAGCTGGCGCAAGCGCGCGTCGACGTTGCGGAGCCCCACGTGCGTGGACGCGGCGTCGAGGTCGAGGAGGGCCGCGAGCTCGTCCGGATCCATGCCCACGCCGTCGTCGTCGACCACGACCTCGGTGTGCGTCCCGTCGTCGATCGAGGTCACGGTGATGACCCCGCCCCGCTCGCCCGGCTCGAGCCCGTGCCGCACGGCGTTCTCGACGAGCGGCTGCACCGACAGGAACGGGATGACCGTCGCCAGGGTCTCGGGCGCGATCCGCAGACGCACCGACAGGCGATCGCCGAACCGTGCGCGTTCGAGCTCGAGGTAGGAGTGGATGCTGCGGAGTTCTTCGGCGAGGGTCGTGAATTCTCCCTGACGACGGAACGAGTACCGGGTGAAGTCGGCGAACTCGAGGACGAGGTCGCGGGCGCGCGGCGGGTCCGTCGAGATGAACGAGGCGATCGCGGTCAACGCGTTGTAGATGAAGTGCGGGCTGATCTGCGCCCGCAGAGCGCGCAGTTCCGCCTCGGCGAGCGCGGCCCGCGACGCGTCGAGGCCAGCGAGCTCGAGCTGCGCCGCACACCACTCGGCGACGTCACCCGTCGCGCGCACGAGGGGCCCGCGCACGGACGACGCGAAGGCGATCACCGCTCCCCAGACGCGCCCGTCGACGACGATGGGCGCCCCCACGGCCTCACCGTCGCTCTCGGTGAACACCTGCCGGCGCCCGGTCTCGCGCACGCGCGCGGCGATCCGGCGCGCCGAAGCGGTCAGCGCCTCCGGGCCGTCCAACGCCACACGGTCCTCGGCCGCATCGACGATCGCCACCGCCTCCGCCGCGAGGAGCGTACGCAGATGCTTGGCCGCGCGGGTGGCATCCGGTTCGTCCCGTCCCCCGCGGAGAGCGGATGCCGCTGCCGCGGCGAGGTGCAGGGTCCGGTGCGTCGCCCGCTCCGCGTCGCTCCCGAGGTCGCGCGGCGCCAGCGCGAAGCGGCGCGCGAAGACCAAGGCGAGGGTCAGCGCCGCACCGACGACGACCCCCGCGGCCCCGGCGAGCAGCGGTGCGTCGAGCATGCTCGCAGCCTAGTCAGCAGCAGCGGGCGCCGGGATGGGCGTCTTGCTCGGCCGCGCGCTGGCGCCAGAACTGCCGCTCGGTCAGCGGGACCTCGCCCGGGTGGTGCACCCGGTGGTGCGTGACGTACACGTCGTAGGCACGATCGCCCATGAGCGTCGTCACGTACCACCGGATGCCCCGCCCCACCCGCACCAGCCCCTCCCCCAGGCGGGCGAGGGTGGAACGCGTCTCCACCGAGTCGCTCATGACGCCCTCAGTGGTGGGCCGACGCGGTCGGACGGTCCGGGTGGTCGGCCGGGAGGGCCTCCCACTCCTTCTCGATCTCGCGCTCGGCCGGGGTGGGGAGGAAGCCGGCGGGGGCGAAGCGACGGGATGCCACGGGGGCGTCCTCGAGGTCGGCACCGCCGCCGTTTCGCAGGGCCTTCACCGTCACGATCACGGCCATGAGGATGACGACGATCGCCAGCGTCACGAAGATCACCGACAGCACACCCTGGACGAACGTGTTGCGGACGACGGCCTCCATCGCCGCGACCGTCTTCGCGGTGCCGAACTCGGTCTTGCCCGCGGCGAGCGCGTCGCGGAACGCGATGTGGTTCGCCCAGTACCCGACCGCCGGGACCGGCGAAAAGATCTTGTACATGGATGCCGTGATCGTCACGACCGCGGCGAACGCCAGGGGCAGCGCGACGATCCACAGCCACCGGAAGTACGAGCGTCCGCGCTTGGCGACGATCGCGAGCACCACGGCGAGCGCGATCGCGGCGAGCAGCTGGTTGGCGATGCCGAACAGCGGGAAGAAGGTGTTGATGCCGCCCAGCGGATCGGTGACACCGAGGATGAGGATCGAGCCCCACCCGGCGACCATGATCGCCGTGCAGATCCAGACGCCGGGACGCCAGGAGAGGTCCTTGAACTTCGGGAGAACGGTGCCGATCGAGTCCTGGAGCATGAAGCGGGCGACGCGGGTGCCGGCATCCACCGCCGTCAAGATGAACAGGGCCTCGAACATGATGGCGAAGTGGTACCAGAACGCCATCATCGCCTGGCCACCCAGGGCCTGTTGCATGATGTGCGCGAGACCGAGGGCGAGCGTCGGCGCTCCACCGGTGCGGGAGACGATCGAGGTCTCGCCGACCGCTGCGGCGGTGGTCGTGAGCATGTCGGGCGTCAGGTTCACTCCCGCGAGGCCGAGGCCGTTCACGAACGCGACCGCGCCCTCGACCGTGCCGAGGGTGGCTGCCGGAGAGGCGTTCATCGCGAAGTAGATGCCGCGGTCGATCGACAGGGCGGCGACGAGGGCCATGATCGCGACGAACGACTCCATGAGCATGCCGCCGTAGCCGATGAAGCGGGTCTGGCGCTCCTTCTCGATGAGCTTCGGCGTGGTCCCCGAGGCGATGAGCGCGTGGAATCCGCTGAGCGCTCCACACGCGATCGTGACGAAGAGGAAGGGGAAGATCGGGCCGCTGAACACCGGGCCGGTCTCCCCACCCGCGAACTCGCTGAACGCGGGGACCGAGATCTCGGGCCGCACGAGGACGATGGCGCCGGCGAGCATCACGATGACGCCGACCTTCATGAACGTCGACAGGTAGTCGCGGGGAGCGAGGAGCAGCCACACCGGCAGCACGGCGGCGACGAAGCCGTAGACGATGATGCCCCACGCGATGACGGAGCGGTCGAGGTGGAAGGCCGCGTAGCCCCACTCCGTCGAGGCGACCCAGCCGCCCGCGACGATCGCGCCGATCAGGAGGACGAAACCGATGATCGAGATCTCGGTGATGCGACCCGGGCGGATGTAGCGCAGGTAGAGGCCCATGAAGAGGGCGATCGGGATCGTCATCGAGACGCTGAACACGCCCCACGGGCTCTCGCCGAGGGCATTCACGACGACGAGCGCGAGGATCGCGACGATGATCAGCATGATGAGCAGGCTCGCGAGGATCGCGGCGGTGCCGCCGATCTTCCCGAGCTCGTCGCGGGCCATCTGCCCGATGGTGCGACCACCGCGCCGCATCGAGAAGAACAGGACGAGGTAGTCCTGCACGGCGCCGGCGAGGATCACGCCGACGATGATCCAGATCGTGCCGGGCAGGTAGCCCATCTGCGCGGCGAGCACGGGGCCGACGAGCGGTCCGGCGCCGGCGATGGCGGCGAAGTGGTGGCCGTAGAGCACGCGGCGGTCGGTGGGGACGTAGTCCTTGCCGTCCTGCTTGCGCTCGGCGGGGGTGGCCCGGCGGTCGTCGGGACGCGTGATGTAGCGCTCGATCACCTTCGAGTAGAAGCGGTAACCGATCAGGTAGGTGCAGATCGCGGCGAACACGAACCAGATCGCGTTCACCGTCTCTCCGCGCACGATCGCGAGCATCGTCCACGCGAGGCCGCCGAGCAGGGCGATCCCGACCCACAGGGCGATCTTCGCCGGCGTCCATCTGCTGCGGAGCCGGTCCGGAGGGACGGCGACCGGGGGAAGGTTCGGGTCGGTGACGACGTCGTCGTCGACGGAAGCGCTCATGGTGTCTCCTGCTCGCGGCGTTGCGGACTCGGACAGTGAACCGGATGCCGCGGGCCCGACGCCGTGGCATCCGGTCATCGTGCGGTGAGCGGCGTGAACGGTGCGGTGAGCGGTGCGTCGGCCGCCCAAGGGACCGGATGCCGCGGTGTCGAGGGGGGTGCGGAACACCGCGCGCGCCCCGTACGTTGCTGGAGAGAACCCGACGACAGGAGGCGCCATGACCGACGCACTGACCGTGACCCGCAACTATGAGGCCCACCGCTACGAGATCCACGTGGGCGATGAGCTCGGCGGATTCCTCGAGTTCCGCCCGGCCGGCGAGGGCCGGGTCGTCCTCCCGCACACAGAGGTCGACCCGACGTTCAAGGGACGCGGCCTCGGCTCCGCGCTCGCGAGCGACGCGCTCGCCGACCTCGCCCGTCGCGGCGACAGCATCATCCCCTCGTGCCCGTTCGTCGCCCACTATCTGCGCGAACACGACGTCGCCGGCCTCGTCATCGAGTGGCCGGAGGACCACGACGCGGCCGACTCGGCAGACCCCAGCGAACCGGCATGACCCGCCTCGACGTCGCCCCTCCGGAATCCGAGAGCCCCGTCGACTGCGACGGCCCGCGCGCCCTCGTGGTCGAGGCGCGCGAGGTTCCGCTCGGCGGCGTGCGCGGTATGGAGGTGCACCGCACCCTCCCCCATCGCGCGCTGCCGACGGTCGGGGCGTGGTGCTTCCTCGACCGGTTCGGCCCGCAGGAGACCACCATGCGCGTCGAGCCCCACCCCCACATCGGGCTGCAGACGGTGACCTGGCCGATCATCGGCGAGGTCCGCCACCGGGATGCCGTCGGCAGCGACGTCGTCGTCCGTCCGGGCGCGCTCAACCTCATGACCAGCGGGGAAGGCATCGCGCACTCGGAGTACTCCCTGGGCGAGGGACCCGTCGCTCTCGACGCCCTGCAGCTGTGGGCGGCTCTCCCCGAGTCGCGACGCCACGGCGGACCGGCCTTCGAACGCCATGAGAACCTCCCCGTCCTCGCCCTCGGCGAGGGCGCCGACGCGGTCGTCGTGATGGGCGAGCTCGGAGACGTCAGTTCCCCCGCGACGGTGCACACGCCGATCGTCGGTGCCGAGCTTCGGCTCCCCGCGGGCGTGCGGGTGCGGCTCCCGTTGCGGCCCGAGTGGGAGCATGCGCTCTACGGCATGATCGGAAGCACGAATGTCGAGACGGGAATGGATGCCGTCGACGCCGACGCCGCGCGACGCTCGGAGCCGCTCCCGACCGGCGCAGACGGCACGGTTTCGGTGGACGGAAGCCGCCTGCTGTACCTCGGGAAGGGGCGGGACCACGTCGACCTGCTCAGCCCCGACGGTGCCCGCGTGTTCCTCCTCGGTGGAGAGCCCTTCGAGGCGGACATCGTCATGTGGTGGAACTTCGTCGGCCGCACGCACGACGAGGTCGTCGAGGCCCGCGAGGCCTGGGAAGCGCACGCTCCCCGCTTCGGCGAGGTCATCGACCACGGCCCGGAGCGCATCCCCGCTCCGCCGCTGCCCGCGGTGCGCCTGACGCCCCGCCGCCGCCGGTAGCCCAGCGGCCCTCTGCCGGTCCCCGTCCCGCGGCTCGCGCACCTCATTGGGTGTCCACGAAGCCCGGGAATGAAGCCCTCCATTCCCGGGTTTCTCGGACACTCGACGTCGAGAGACACGGGCACCGGCGCGACGGGGCCGCCGATACGCTGAGGCCATGGCCTCGGCATCCGTTCTCTCCACCCGCGTGCTGCTCGTCTGCGCGGCGATCGGGGTCGGGACGGGAATCCTCGGCGGGGCGGCCGGCTGGCTGACCCTCGCGGTGCTCGCCGCGGCGCCGTGGGCCTACGGTCTCGTCCTCGGCTCGCACGTGCTGCCCGGGATCATCGCGCAGCAGGTGGTCCGCCGCCCCTGGGTCGCGCTCGTCACGCACGTGCTCGCCGCCCTCGTCGCGAGCGCCATGGCGCCGCAATGGACCTTCCGTTTCCTCGGGACGGCGATCCTCATCGGCGGCATCCAGGAGGGGGTGGCGGCCCTCACCCGCTACCGCGTGTGGGCACCGGCGCGCTTCTTCATCTCCGCCGTGATCGTCGGCGTCGTCATCGCGGTGCCGGTGTGGTTCGCGGGCGACATCGCGAGTCTCGCCCCGGTCGCCCGGGTCGCGGCGGTGGCGATCAGCATCCTGGGTCCCGTCGCGTGGACCGCCGTCGGACTCGGCATCGGCTCGGGCCTGCGCGGCGCCGGGGTCGCCCGGGGTCTCTCGACGCCGAGATGAGCTCGGCCAACCGAAGTTAGGGCGCACTAAGTTGGGAGCGTACGCGCCCCCGAGGACTCGCCCGTGACCACCCGCCCCCACCCTGTCGCCGCCTCCGCCGCGGCGGACACCGACGCGCTGCTGAGCCTGCGCGACGTGGCGATCACGCATCTCGACGCGCCCGGGGCGACGCCGTCCGCCGTGAGCTTCGACGTCCGCCCCGGAGAGGCCGTGCTCGTGCTCGGCCCCAGCGGTTCCGGCAAGTCGACCCTCGCTCTCGCGCTGAACGGCCTGGTCCCGCACTCCGTCCCCGCCACGGTGGAAGGCACGGTGCGCGTCGCGGGACAGGATGCCGCCACCGCGACGATCGCCCAGCTCGCGGTCACGGTGGGCATGGTGTTCCAGGATCCCGACGCCCAGTTGATCACCGGCACGCTGCTCGACGAGGTCTGCTTCGGTCCCGAGAACCTCCGGCTGCCGGTCGACGTCGTCCTCACCCGCGCCGAGGCGGCCCTGCGGTGCATGGGGCTCTGGGAGAAGCGCCACGAGTCCCCCGACGTCCTGTCCGGCGGCGGGCGCCAGCGCCTCGCCATCGCCTGCGCGCTCGCGATGGGCTCACCGGTGCTCGTCCTCGACGAGCCCACCGCCAACCTCGATCCGCGCGGCGTCGACGACGTGTACGTGGCCCTGCGCGAGGTCGTCGCCGAGGGCGATCGCGCACTGGTCCTCGTGGAGCACAACCTCGACGCGGCGATGGGGCTCGTCGAACGCGTCGTCGTCCTGGACGGCGACGGATGCCTCGTCGCCGACGGTCCGGTCGACGACGTGCTGCGCGGTCGCGCCGCCGACCTCCACGCGCTCGGTGTCTGGCTGCCGACCGCGACGCTCGCGGCCCTCCGCCTGCGAGACGCCGGATACCCGTTCACGCGTCTGCCCCTCACCCCGGCCGAGCTGCGGGAAGCGCTCGAGGGGATGCCCGCGCGGGGCGCGGCATCCCTCCCCCGTCCGCGAGAGCGAGACCGCGGCGACGCTCTCGTGAGCGTCGAGGGGTTGCGCCTCTCGCGCGGGCGCACGCCCGTGCTCCACGGGATCGACCTCGAGGTCGCGGCGGGCGAGTTCGTCGCGGTGGCAGGAGCGAACGGCGCCGGCAAGACGACGCTGGTCCAGGCGATCGCGGGAGTCCTGCGTCCTCCGCGGGGGACGGTGCGGATCGACGGTCTCGACGTCCGCCGCACCGACGCCCGCACGCTGTCACGGCACGTCGGGTTCGTGTTCCAGAACCCCGAGCACCAGTTCATCGCGACGACCGTGTTCGACGAGATCGCGCACGGCCTGCGGGCGCAGCGTCTCGGTGACGGCGAGGTGCGGCGCCGCGCGGGAGAGTTGCTCGCCCGCTTCGGGCTCGCCGACAAGGCCGGCATCCATCCGTTCCTCCTCTCCGGCGGTCAGAAGCGGAGGCTCTCGGTCGGCACCGCGCTCGTCGGGGGCGCGCGCCTGCTCGTCCTCGACGAACCGACGTTCGGCCAGGATCGCGCTCGCGCCGAGGAGCTGCTCACGCTGCTCGACGACCTGCGCGAGGACGGTACGACGATCATCGTCGTCACGCACGACATGCAGGTGGTCGCCGAGCACGCCGACCGGCTGATCGTCGTGGACGAGGGACGGATCGCGGCCGACGGCCTCGTCGCGGACGTGTTCTCCGACCCGGCGCTCATCGCGCGCGCGGGGCTGCGCACGCCGCCCCTGCGCGAAGCCTTCGCGGGGCTGCGGAGACACCCGGAGCTCGCGACGGTCGCGCGCCTACGCGATCTTCCCGGAGGCACCCGATGACCGCCGTCGTCGCGGCCGATCGCCCGGAGGCGCGACGGGGACTCACGGCGCTCAACCCGCTGGCGAAGATCGCCGGCCCCGCCCCCGCGATGCTCGCTCTCGTCTTCGTCCGTGACCTGTCGACACCGCTCGTGTTCCTCTGTCTCGCGTACGCCGCACTGCTGCTCGGCGCCCGTCTCACGCGCCGGGGGCTCGGCATCCTGTTCGGGGTGATCCCCGTCGCGATCGTCGTGGTCACCGCGGGATTCGCGCTGTGGGTCGACCCCGCGCGGGTCGCGGACACGAGCGAGGTCGTCCGGCTCGGCGACGGGGCGGTGACGCAGGGGGCGCTCGAGATCGGGCTCGCCACCGGCCTGCGCCTCGCGGCGATCATGGCCCTCGCCTTCATCGGCGGGCTCACGACGGAAGGGCCGGACCTCGTCCGTTCCCTCGTGCAGCAGCTGCGCGTGCCGTATCGCATCGGATACGCGGCTCTCGCGGCGATCCGGTTCGTCCCCCGATTCGGACACGAGCTCGCCGTGATCCGGCAGGCGCACCGCGTGCGCGGTGCGCGGGGCGGAGTGTGGTCGGCCCCGGCGCGGGCGGTGGGATACGTCGTGCCGCTTCTGGCCGGAGCGATCCGCCACGCCGAGCGGGTCGCCCTCGCGATGGACGCCCGGGCCTTCGGCGCGTACCCCGACCGCACCGAGCGGCACCGGGTCCCCTGGCGTCGGCGCGACACGGTGTTCATCGGGGCGTTCTGGGCGGTGTCGATCGCGGTCTTCGCCGTCGTGCGCCCGTTCTGAGCGATTCGCAGCCCGGAGCCGTGGCATCCGTCCCCCTAGACTCGGGGAAACCTGAGGAGAAGCCATGCCCCGGCGCCGTCGCACCGTCGCGCAACACGCTCGCCTGCGCTCCCCGCATCCGTTCTCCCAATTGGCGAAACTGCTGGCGGTGGCCGCCACGGTCGTGCTCGTCGCGGTCGTCGGCGTCACGGCCTACACCGCAGTCGATCTGACGTCGGACTACGTCGCCGAAGCGGTCGCCGTCGAGAACCAGCCCGCCATTCCGCCCGACCTCGGACAGCTCGAGGGCGGCGTGAACATGATGGTCGTCGGCATCGACGCGTGCGAGGAGCATCTGAAGGCGCTCTTCGGCGAGCGGTGCGAGGGCGCGGATGCCGAGGGCCAGCTCAACGACGTCAACATCCTGATGCACATCTCCGACGCTCCGCGGCGGGTCACGGTGGTGTCGTTCCCGCGCGACCTGCTCTTCGAGGCCCCCGCGTGCGACACCCCCGACGGCGACCGGTGGGGCGGCGGCTTCGTGCAGATCAACGAGATCTACACGTACGGCGGCCTGTCGTGCGTCATGACGGCGATCTCGGACCTGAGCGAGCAGCAGGTGCAGTTCGGCGCCATGGTCACCTTCGGCGGGGTGATCGAGGTCACGAACGCGATCGGCGGCGTCGAGATCTGCCTCGCGAGTCCCATGCGCGACGCGAACACCGCGATCGACTGGCCGGCCGGACCCCGCACGATCCAGGGCTACGAGGCCCTGCAGTTCCTGCGCACGCGCTACGGCGTCGGCGGCAGCGATCTCGCGCGCATCAGCAACCAGCAGCAGTACATGTCACGACTGGCGCGGAAGCTGGTCAGCGAAGAGGTGCTGTCGAATCCCGCGACGGTGTTCCGCCTGGCCTCCACGGGGCTGCGCAACGTCACGCCGACCCAGAGCCTCACGAACCCCCTGACCCTCGTGCAGATCGCCTCCGCGGTGAAGGACGTGCCGTTCGAAGACATCGTGTTCGTTCAGTACCCGACCGTGACGGCGAGCTCCGATGCGAACCGGGTCGAGCCCAACTATGCGGCGGCCCAGGTGCTCTGGGACGCGCTCTCGGCCAACCAGGCGATCGAGGTCACCGGTGATGTGGGCGCGAACGGGGGCGTGATCGCCGAGCCCTCCCCCGACGAGACGGCCGCGCCGACCGACGCCCCCGAGGTCGAGGCGGGAACCGTCGATCCGACCACCGGTGCCGTCGCCCTGCCCGAGTCGATCACCGGGTCGAGCGCGGCGCAGCAGACGTGCAGCAACGGCGTCGTGAACTGACGCTCGGGGTCAGTAGCTCGGCGCGGCCGGGAGGTTGAAGAACGCCTCGAGGGTCTCGTACCCGCCGTCGTGGTAGGCCTGGGCGAGCTCGGGGCCGATGTACCTCAGGTGCCAGGCCTCGGGTTCGTAGCCCGAGACGCTCTCCTGCCCGTCGACGTAGCGGATGACGAAGCCGTACTCCCAGGCGTGCTCACGCACCCACGCGCCCTGCGAGGAGCCGGCGACGTCGTCGAGCGACCCGCACGAACCGCTGCACGGCACGATGTCGACCGCGAGTCCGGACTGGTGCTCGCTGAAACCCGCTCGGGCACTCTCGCGATCGGCGGCGGCGACCCCGCCCACCGCGACGCGGCCGGCGTAGGTCTCCTGCTGGGTCGCGTACGAGCGGAAGGCGCTGAGATACCCGATCTCGCCCGCCCCGGCATCGTCGGCCGCCCGCACGAGGGTGGTGAGGGCCTTCGCCGCCGAGGACCGCATCGCGCTCTGCTCGAGCGCGCGCACGCCGTCGGGCATGACGAGGTCGTCGGGGCGCCAGTCGACGGGGTCGTACGGACGCTGCTTGTTGACCACGACCCACTGGTGCGTCGGGTCGCTGAGCGACACGCACGGAGCGATCCCGGATGCCACGGCGTCACGGAAAGCCGCCCCGCCCCCGGCAGCGGCGATCGCCGCTCCATCGTCCTTCGCCGTGAGGGCGGCGGTGAACGCGGGGTTGTCGCACGGAGTCGTGGCGGCCGGAGCCGCGGCGAGGGTGGGGACCGGCAGACCCTCCGCGGGGACGGCCGGGGGACCCTGGACCGAGGCCACCGCGTCGGGGCCGGCGGCGTTGGCCGGGCCCGTGGCATCCTGTCCCCCGCCGGAGGCGGCGATCCCGATGGCGATCGCGCACGCGGCGACGACGACGGCCCCTGCGGCGGCGACCGCGAGGCGGCGGCGCAGGAGCAGGGCGCCGAGGGCGGCGGGCGGTGTCTCGCGCAGGGCGCGACGCGAGGGGATGCCGCTCTCCCGGGCACGTGCGGGCGTGGTCTCCTGCCCGCGCGGCTGGTGGTCCTCGTCGGACGACGGCTCCTCGAAGGTGGAACGGCGTCGGCCGGACTCCGCGTCGACGATCGGGATGGCCGCCGTCGCCCGACGCTCGGCCTCCGCGCGCGCGGCGCGACGGGTCGGGAACGTCGGATCAGAGGGACTCATTCCGTCCATTGTCTCCCGCACCGTCTCCCGGGTCGACCCGCCGGCGGGCTCGTTCGGCTCATTCCCGGTTGCACCCCGGCGATGCCGACGGCACGCTGAGGGGAACCGTGTCACGATCCCGGGAAGGGAGCGATCATGCTCGAAGACGAAGATCGCGAGCTCATGCGCGTCGTCAAGCGCTACCTGCAGCGCGTCGATCGGCTCGCCGCCACCGACGCCGCGGAGGAGCGCACGCCGCTGGGAGTCGCGCTGAGCGAGCACCTCGGGGTCGACGCGGCATCCGTCCCGGTCCTGACCGAATCCGTGCCGCCGCACCGGCTCGTCGACGCCGACGTCGCGCTCGACGAGTTGACCGCGGAGCGCGACGGCACCCTGCTCGGCGTCACGGGCGGTGAGCAGCGCCACCACTCCTCCGTCGCCGACCTCATCAGCAACGCCCACACCCGTTTCGCTCCGGGTCCGGTGTCGTATGAGATGCGGGCGACGGGTCCGCACACCGAGCGCCGCATCGTGGCTTTCGGTGTGCGTCTGCTGTCGTTCGCGGGTCACCCGATCGCCATCGTGCAGCGCGGCGCCTCACCGCGCCACGGCGAGCAGACCGCGCGCCTCGAGATTCTGAGCGCGGACCAGGATGCCGCGACCGAGCTCGTCACCGAACTCCGGCGCCTGATGGTCGAGAGGAGCGTCCTCAAGGGACGCGTGCTCTCCTTCGTCCCGACCGAGTACGGGCATGAGGCGGGTGCGACGTTCCTCGATCGTCCCGACGTGCCGGCCGACGACATCGTGCTCGAGGACGGGGTGCTCGAGCGGGTCGTCGAACACGTCGTCGGCGTCGGCGAGCACCGCGATGCCCTCCGCGCGGCGGGGCAGCACCTCAAGCGCGGCGTCCTCCTCTACGGACCGCCCGGAACGGGCAAGACCCTCACCGTCCGCCACCTCCTGTCGCGCACCCCCGACACGACGGCCGTCGTCCTCACCGGCTCGAGCATCCGTTTCATCGCCGCGGCAGCGGAGATCGCCCGCACCTTCCCGCCGTCGCTCGTCGTGCTCGAGGACATCGACCTCGTCGCCGCGGACCGGGGCTACTCGCCGCAGCCGATCCTGTTCGAGGTGCTCGACGCGCTAGACGGGCTCGAAGGTGACGCCGACGTGGCCTTCGTCATGACGACCAACCACGTGCACATCCTCGAGGAGGCGCTCGCCGCGCGCCCGGGTCGCGTCGATCTCGGCGTCGAGATCCCGCTCCCCGGAGCGGACGCACGGCGGCGGCTGTTCCGTCGGTACGCCGCCGGCCTCCCCCTCTCGGATCAGGCCCTGGATGCCGCAGCCGACCGCGCCGAGGGCACCACCGGCTCGTTCGCGAAGGAACTCATCCGCCGCACGGTGCTGATCGCGGCTGTCCGGGCGGACGGCACCGGGGTGACCGACGCCGACCTCGAGACCGCGCTGGACGACCTGCTGTCGTCGGGAGCGGCGCTCACGCGGCTTCTGCTCGGCGCACGGGGAGAGGATGCGGGGTCGCCGGGCGATCACGTCCACATCCATCACGGTGCCTCGTACCATCCGTAAGGGCATCCGCGTACGAACGTCGCGGGCATGCGGTTGCCTCACTATCGAATCTGTGTTCGAATGTGGTGATGAGATGGCAAGGTCAGCAACTCGGCGTCGATGACACCGCGGCGCTCCCGGGGATGGAGCGGATGGATGGTCTCGTGCGCTCGGTCACGACGCCCGAGTTCGCCGGCATGACTTTCCATGAGGTGCTCTGCAAAAGCGCACTCAATCGCGTGCCCGGCGTCTCGGCCATGCCGTTCGACTGGACGGTGAATCCGTATCGAGGCTGCAATCATCAGTGTGTCTACTGCTTTGCTCGGAAAACGCACGAGTACCTCGACCTCGATTACGGCAGCGATTTCGACTCTCAGATCGTCGTGAAGGTGAATGTCGCCGAGGTCCTCCGCACCGAATTGCGCCGCGGGTCGTGGTCCCGCGAGCCGGTCATGCTGGGCACGAACACCGACCCCTATCAGCGCGCGGAAGGGCGCTACCGCTTGATGCCCGAGATCATCGGCGCGCTGACCGAGAACCGCACCCCGTTCTCGATCCTCACCAAGGGCACGCTGTTGCGGCGCGACCTGCCGCTCCTCTCGGACGCCGCCCGACAGGTGAAGGTGTCTCTCGCGATGTCGATCGCCGTCTTCGACGACGCGCTGCAGCACTCGATCGAGCCCGGAACCCCGAGCGCCGAGGCTCGACTCGAGACCGTCCGGGCGGCGACGGCGGCGGGCTTCCGCGTGACGGTGTTCTTGATGCCGATCATGCCGCACCTCACCGATTCGGTTGCCGCTCTCGACGACGCCCTCGCGCGGATCCGCGCGGCCGGAGCGGCACGTGTGGTCTACGGGGCGCTGCACCTGCGCCCCGGGGCCAAGCAGTGGTTCCTGCAGTGGCTCGAACGCGAGCACCCGCACCTCGTGTCGTCGTATCGGGGGCTGTACCCCGGCGTCTCCGTCTCGGCCCCCAAGGCCTACCGCACCTGGCTCGGCAAGCGCATGCGTCCGCTCCTGCGGATGCACCGACTCGACGGCTGGGACGAGGACGACCACCCCCGCGGGCGCCCGCAGCCCGGCCTGGCCGCGCGAACGCCGCCCGCGAGCAGCCTCGGTCCGTTGCGCAGCACCGGGGGCCCGGCATCCGTGAGACCCCGGGTCGCTCCCGCGAGCGAGCCCACGCTCTTCTGAACGCGAGAACCCCCGCCGCGACGCGACGGGGGTTCCGGGATCCGCGGAGCGGATTACGACGTGACGTCGGCCAGCTGACGACCCGAGATCTCTTCGATCAGGTCGTCGCCGAGCTGCGCCGGCTCGAACGGTGCGTCGATCTCGGCCCGGTCGAGCAGCTCGGTCATGCGACGCTGACGCTGACGTGTGATGAGCGTCACGACGGTACCGCTGCGACCGGCGCGACCGGTGCGACCCGAACGGTGCAGGTACGTCTTGTACTCGTCGGGGGCGTCGGCCTGGATGACCAGGTCGATGTCATCGACGTGGATGCCACGGGCGGCGACGTCGGTGGCGACGAGCACGTTCACGCGGCCCGAGGTGAGCTTCTCGAGGTTGCGCGTGCGCTTCTGCTGGTTGAGGTCACCGTGGAGGGCGACCGCCGCGATGCCTGCCTCGTCGAACTGCTCGGCGAGCATCTCGGCGTACGCGCGGGTGCGGGCGAACACGAGGGTCTTTCCGTCGCGGTCGACGAGCGAATCGAGGATCTGCGCCTTGTCGCGGTGCTCGATGACGAGCACGCGGTGCTCGATGGTGCCCGAGTCCTGGTCTTCACCGGCGACCTCGTAGACGGCCGGCTCGACGAGGAACTCGTCGACGAGGGCGGCGACCTCGCGGTCGAGCGTGGCCGAGAACAGCAGCTTCTGGCTGCCGTCGGCGGTCGCGCGGAGGATCCGCTGCACGGGCTCGAGGAAGCCGAGCTCGCACATGTGGTCGCCCTCATCGAGCACGGTCACCTGCACCTGCGAGAGGTCGAGCTTGCCCTGGTTGAGGAGATCCTCGATACGACCGGGCGTACCGATGATGATGTCGACGCCCTTCTTCAGAGCGCCCACCTGGCGTGCCGCGGGCACCCCGCCGTAGATCTGCGTGGTGAACAGGCCGACGCTGCGTGCGATGGGCTGCACCGTGCGGTCGATCTGCAGGGCGAGCTCGCGCGTGGGCGCCAGGATGAGCGCCTTGGGGGCGCGGCCGAACTCGCGGCGCTGACCCGCCTGCGCGCGCAGGATGCGCTCGACGAGAGGGGCACCGAACGCGATGGTCTTGCCCGAGCCGGTGCGGCCGCGGGCGAGGACGTCGCGTCCCTCGAGAATCGGCTTCACGGTCGCCGCCTGGATGGGGAAGGGGCTCGCGGCGCCGAGAGCGGCGAGGGCACGGACGATGTTGTCGCCGAGGCCGAGCTCGCCGAAGCCGGCGCCCGTCTCGGTTGCGGCGTCGACGGCCTGGGCCTGCAGACGCTCATGGACGACGTCGACGCGCTGCTCGTGCTCGGCGGAGCGCTTCGGGGTGGCATTCCAATCGTTGCGGCTGGGACCGTCATTGCGGCGGGGGCGGTCGTCGAACGAACGGGCCGGGCGATCGGCGCGATCGAAGGAGCGGGCGGGGCGGTCGCTGCGGTCGACCGAGCGGGCGGGGCGGTCGCCGAAGTCACGACGGGGACGCTCGTCACGGTCGAAGGAGCGCGCGGGGCGGTCCTCGAACGAGCGGGCGGGGCGGTCGCTGCGGTCGAACGAACGAGCCGGGCGATCGCCCGCGTCACGACGGGGACGCTCGTCACGGTCGAACGAACGAGCCGGACGATCGCTGCGGTCGAAGGAGCGGGCGGGACGGTCGTTCCGGTCGAAGGAGCGCGCGGGACGATCGCCGGCATCGCGACGGGGACGCTCGTCACGGTCGAACGAACGAGCGGGGCGGTCGTTCCGGTCGAACGAACGAGCCGGACGGTCGTTCCGGTCGAAAGAGCGGGCGGGACGATCCCCGGTGTCGCGACGCGGACGCTCGTCACGGTCGAACGAACGAGCCGGACGATCGTTGCGGTCGAACGAACGAGCGGGCCGCTCGCCCGCGTCACGACGGGGACGCTCATCACGATCGAACGAACGAGCCGGACGATCGTTCCGGTCGAACGAACGAGCCGGACGATCACCGACGTCGCGACGGGGACGGTCGTCGAACGAACGCGCGGGGCGGTCGTCGCGGCGGCCGGCCGTGGCATCCCGATCCGAACGGCCGAAACGGTCGTCGCGCGCCGAGGTACGGATGTCGCGGGCCTCGGTGCGGCCGGCGCGGTCGGCCGCGTTCCAGCGGCCCTTCGCGGGCGCGGCCTCAGTCTCGGCGCGGTATCCGCGGTGGTTGGGGCTCTTGCTGCCGGGCTTGGCCGGGCCCTCGGTACCGGGACGGCGCTTGCGGTCCTGGAACGAGGTCTGAGCGGCGTAGCGCGGCTCGAAGTTCTTGGCGGGTCGGCCGCCGGCGGGCTTCTTGTTCTTGGGCATGACGATGTCCTTCTGGGTTCTGTTTCGCGCGAGACAGCAGCACCGCACGGCGGTGCAAAACCCGGACTACCGTCGGCCGGGGGCCATTCACTGATGATGGTCGAGGCCGCGATCGCGTCCTGTCCATCGGCCCCTTGGACTCACAAACCCATCCGCGCATCACACGCGGTGTCCAGAGCCGACCGCACCACGCTACAGGTCGCGCCTGGGAATGGCATCCATGTCGAGACCCGGCCACCCCCCGTCCCACTTATGGCCGGTGCAGCCCGCTCCAACCCACCACGGATGGGACACGCACCGCCATAAGTGGGACGACCCCCGGCACACCCTCGCCCCACACTCTTGGCCGGCGCCGACCACCCTTCGTCCCACTCGTGGTCGGTGCCAGCCACCCCTCGTCCCACTTATGGCCGGTGCAGCCCGCTCCAACCCACCACGGATGGGACACGCACCGCCATAAGTGGGACGAGGGTCGAGGCCGCACCGCGATAAGTGGGACAAGGGTCGAGGCCGCACCGCCATAAGTGGGACAAGGGTCGAGGCCGCGCCGCCGCGACGGAGTTCCCGGGCGGCGTGCCGGAGTGCACGAAACTAGACGCATGGCAGACACCGACGCCCACCCCATCACGGTGGCGATCGAGCGGCGCATCGACCCGACGCGCACCGCCGAAGCGACCTCCTGGATGCAGGCCGGCACCGACCTCGCGACCGCCTTCCCCGGCTTCCTCGGCTCGGGCTGGGTGCGCGCGGGCGAAGAGAGCGACCTCTGGTACATGCTGTACCGCTTCCGCGACATCACCACGCTCGAGGAGTGGGAGACCTCGTCGCAGCGCCAGTGGTGGCTCGATTCGGGCAGCCCCTTCGCCCGCGAAGAGCGCGTCGAGCGCCGCACCGGGATCGAGGGCTGGTTCGACGCCGCGTTCGGCTCGGTGCTGGAGCAGACGGATGCCACGACCTCACCCGTGCAGCAACCCGTGCCACCCGCGCCGCCCCGGTGGAAGCAGGCGGTCACCATCTGGGTCGGATTCTTCCCGACGAACCTCCTCGCGTCGTGGCTCCTCGGCTTCATCCCGGGGTTCACCGAGATCCCGCTGGTCGTGCGCGTGCTCGCGACGACCCTCATGCTCACCCCCGTGATGACCTACGCGGTCCTCCCGTGGGTCACCCGTCTGCTGCGCCCGTGGCTGCAGCGCCCGCCCCGCTCACGAAAGGCCTCGTCATGACCGCCGATCCCACCGGCCAGCGCTTCACCCTGCGCGGTCCCCATTCGTCCGCCGAGATCACCCAAGTGGGCGCAGCCCTGCGCGCACTCACCGTGGACGGCGTCGACCTCGTGCCGCCCTACCCGGACGATCAGCCGACGCCCGCGGCATCCGGGGTCGTTCTCGTCCCGTGGCCGAACCGCATCCGCGACGGCAAGTACACCTTCGAGGGCGAAGAGCTGCAGCTCGCGATCAGCGAGCCGAAGTTCGGCAACGCCAGTCACGGCCTTCTGCGTTTCGGCACGTACCAGCCCATCGAGCACACCGACGAGCGACTCGTGCTCGGCGCCGACGTGGTGCCGCAGACGGGGTACCCGTTCCACCTGCGCACCCGGGTGACGTTCACGCTGCTCGCCGACGGCCTGCACGTCGCGCACCACATCGAGAATGTCGGGGCGAAGACCGCGCCCGTCGCGCTCGGCGTCCACCCCTACCTGCAGATCGGCGGCGTCGCGACCGCCGACCTCGTGATCCGCTCCTCCGGGACGACGACGCTCGTCCTCGACGGCCGAAACATCCCGGTCGACGAGGTTCCCGTCGACGACCGCACCGACCTGCGCGCGGGCCGACGTCTCGGAGACGCGTCACTCGACAACGGCTACCGAGGATTGGAGCGGGATGCCGAGGGCCACGCGGTCCACACCCTCACCGCCCCGGACGGCCGCGTCCTGCAGCTCTGGCAGGACGCCGGCTTCGGCTGGGCGCAGGTCTTCACGACCGACCGCTACCCGGGGCAGCCGCTCGCGGTCGCGATCGAACCCATGACCGCGCCGGCGAATGCATTCGCCTCGGGAATCGACGTGCACGCATTGGCACCCGGAAACACATTGATGCGCGAGTGGGGAATTCGGTTTAGCGCTTAATCAACGAATATGTCCCCCTTTTGGGGGACATATTTTCCGCTTGCGACCTGGGCTTATTTTCAGTCAAGACTTTCCCGTTGGGGCGAGAGAAAAGTTAGCATTCTGCTGACGGTCTCCGTCGACGCCGGGGATCAAAGCGACGCGATTCTCGGCATTACCCGAATTAGCCGACGGAGGCCGAGGGTCTCGCAGCGCCGGGGGACTTTCGGTCCACCCCCAGCGAAAGCGCCCGAAAATGAGCATCGCGGTCCGACCAGCCGTTTCCACCCCGTCCCTCACCTTCTCGCGGGAGATGATCGCGGCATCACGCCGGCTGGCGCGCCGAGCCAGTGCTCTGTCGACGATGCAGCTGGCCGCTCTGGTCCTGGTCGTGCTCGTGGGCGGCATCCTGGCGTCGATCCTCACCACGACCGATCCGCTGTGGTGGCAGCTGCACTTCAGCCAGCTCGGCACGTTCCACGACGTCTCGGGCGCCCTGTTCAACACCACCCTCAAGATCGGCGGCGCGCTCGTCGTCGTCTACGCCGTGCGCGTGCGTCGCGAGCTGCGTCGGCTGGGATCGCGGGCGGGTCGGCGGGGAGCCGCGACGGTCGCCTTCGTCTGCCTCACCGTGATCGGCGTCAACCTCGCCCTCGTGGGCTGCGTACCCCTGAACAGCAACAAGGACCTGCACGACAAGGTCGCCGGCATGATGGTGCTCGGCTTCGCCGCGCTGTTGATCACCACGCCGGTGCTGCTGCACCGCCTGAACCGGCGCCTCGCGATCTCGACGGCCCTCGTCTTCGTCTTTCTGTTCGCCGGGGCGTGGCTGTTCGTCACCGCCACGATCAACCTCGCGCTCTTCGAGGTGATCGCCTTCGCCGCGATGTTCGGCTGGTCGGGGATCTTCACGCTGATGCTCTCGCGCGCGGGCGTCTCCGCGACGGCGGTGCCGGCGGTAGCCGGGGAAACCCCCGCGCCGACCGCGACCGGAGCCGCGCGGGCCGTTCCACAGCCGAACGCGACCGCGGTCCAGCGGGTCATCGCCCAGCTGGTCACGGGTCAGCCGATGCTCGCTCACCTGGTCGAAGCGCACATCGCGACGCCCCCGCTCCTCGTGGCGCCGTCGATCGTCACGCCGTCGACCGCCACGCCGTCGACCGAGGCGCGGCCCGCCGGAGACCGACGGACCACGGGGCGTTCGGTCCTGGCACAAACGGTCGAATCGCCCCGGCTCTCGACGCGGGCCACGGCGACATGTCGTCCCTCGGCGCGGCTGAGGCTAACGTCCCTCCCTACCGGTCGCGCAGCTCTCGCCGGCTCAGCGGGTGCCCGTCCTCCGCGACGACCTCAGCCGCTCCCACCGGTACACCGGCATCGGCCGAGTCACGCGCCGCGCGTCGTGCGAGGCGCCGCTCCCGGGCTCCCTCGACGAGGTTGTACAGCGTCGGGAGCACCAGCAGCGTCAGGAACGTCGACGACACCAGACCGCCGATCACCACGACGGCCAGCGGCTGCGAGATGAAGCCGCCGTGCCCGGTGATGCCCAGCGCCATCGGCACGAGCGCGAAGATCGCCGCGAGCGCGGTCATGAGGATGGGGCGCAGACGCCGTGAGCCACCGACGATCGTCGCCTCGTAGACGCTCAGGCCTCGGGCGCGGTACTGGTTCACGAGATCGATGAGCACGATCGCGTTGGTCACGACGATCCCGACCAGCATCAGCGCGCCGATCATGCCGGCGACGCCCAGCGGCACCCCGGTCACCAGCAGCAGGAGGATCGCGCCGGTCGCCGCGAACGGTACCGAGACGAGCAGTTCGAGCGGCTGACGCAGGGACTTGAACGTGGCGACCATCACGACGTAGACGATGAGGATCGCCGCGAGCAGGGCGAGCCCGAGCTGGCCGAACGCGTCCTGCTGCGAGGTCACCGCACCGCCGACCTTCGCGGTCGCCCCCTCCGGCAGCTGGACGTCGGCGAGCGCCGCGTTCACGCTGGCGGAGGAGCTCCCGAGGTCGTCGGTGGTCGGGGTGACCGTCACGGTGGCGGTGCGAAGACCCCGGGCCGTCGTGATCGACGGGGGCGTCTGGCTCTGCTCGACGGTCGCGATCTCGTCGAGACGCACCGTGCCGCTCGCGGTCGGGATCTCGAGGGCGCGCAGCGCGTCGACGGTGGCGGGCGGGTTGTCGGCGGCGACGTAGACCGTCACGCCGCGACCGTTGATCTCGACGGTGCCGGCCTGACGCGGCTGCATCGTGTTCGACACGAGCGCTCCGACCGTGCGCTCCGACAGACCGCGCTCGGCCGCGGCCGCGCGGTCGACGCGCACCGAGACGTACGGCAGCGAGGCCGAGAGGCTGCTCGTGACCTGACCGATGCCGTCACGTCCCTGCAGACCCGCGACGACGGCGTCGTTCGCCTGCTGCAGCGCCTGCCCGTCAGCAGCGCTCACGTCGACGGTGATGTCGGTGGACCCCAGGCCGCCGCCGCCGGAAGCGGCGACCTCGATCTCTCCGGCATCCGTGATCTTCTCCAGCTCGGTGCGCACGCGGTCGCGCAGGTCGACCTGGTCGACGCCCGACTGCGAGGTGATCGAGTAGGTGATGCCCGAGCCGCCGCCCGAGAACGCGTCGCGGAGGGCCGAACCGGTCGAGCCGATCGAGGTCTGCACGGTCTCGACGCCGGGGGTGTCGAGCAGCACGGCCTCGACCTTCTGCGCCGCGGCGTCTTCGGCATCCAGGCTCGGAGCCGATCCGATCTTCTGCGTGACGGTGAACGTGTTCTGACCCGAATCGCCGAGGAAGTCGGTCTTGAGCAGGGGCACGGCCGCCAGGGTGCCGCCGAGGACCAGCACGGCCACGGTGAGCGTGACCCACGAGTGCTTCAGCGTCCAGCTCAGCACGGGCACGTAGGCCTTCTGCAGACGCGAGGGCGGCGCGTCGGGGGCTTCGGGGTCGATCGGGTTGCCCTCGGCATCCCGGATCACCTTCCCCGGCTTGAGGAACCAGGATGCCAGCACGGGCACGATCGTCAGCGAGACGAGGAGCGACGCGGCCATCGCGATCGTGACGGTGAGCGAGAAGGGACGGAACAGCTCCCCGGTCACGTCGCCGACGAAGGCGATCGGCAGGAACACCGCGACCGAGGTGATCGTGGATGCCGTGATCGCGGCCGCCACCTCCCGCACCGCGCGGACGATGGTCGGGATCTTCTCGGCGTCGCCGACGTAGTGCCTCTTGATGTTCTCGATCACGACGATGGAGTCGTCGACGACGCGCCCGATCGCGATCGTGAGGGCGCCGAGCGTCAGGATGTTGAGCGAGTAGCCGAACGCCTGGAGACCCACGAAGGTGATCAGCACGCTCGTCGGGATCGAGATCGCGGTGACGAGGGTGGAGCGCACCGACATCAGGAAGATGAGGATGATGACGACCGCGAAGACGAGGCCGAGGAGCCCCTCCTGCGCGAGCGCCTCGATCGACTGCTCCACGAACGGCGCCTGGTCGAAGACGACGGTGAAGGTGGCGCCGTCGCCGAGGGTCGACTCGAGACCCGGGAGCGCGGCGAGGACCCCGCGCGACACGTCCACGGTGTTGGCCGCGGGGAGCTTGGTGACGGCGATCGTGAGGGCCGGCTTCCCGTCGACGCGCGACAGGGTGGTGGTGGGGTCGGCTTGGAGGGCCACACTCGCGACGTCGGCGATCGTGGTGGCGCCGGCGCGGAGCTGCGCGGCATCCGAGGGCACGAGAGGAAGCGCCGAGATCTCGTCGACGCTGGTGAGCTTGGCACCCGTCTGCACAGTGAGGGTCTGATCGCCCTCGGTGATCGACCCGCCCGGGAAGAGGACGCCGTTCGCGTCGAGGGCGTCGGTGATCGACTGCTGGGTGTAGCCGCGCTCGGCGAGCTTCGTGGCGTCGGGCGTGATCGTCACGCGCTGGGCGGTGCCACCGACGATCTGCGCACCGTTGACGCCCTTCACATCCTCGAGGTCGGGGATGATGCTCGTCTGCAGCGTGGACTGCACGGCCTCGGCATCGCTGAAGCCGGTGACGGCGAGCTGGATGACCGGGAAGTCGTCGATGCTGGCCGACGCGACGGTGGTGTCGGCGGACTCGGGGAGCTGATCCTTGATGCGCGCGATCGCCGCGAGGATCTTCTGCTGCGCCGAGGCGAGGTCGGTGCCGTAGGTGAAGGACGCCGAGACGATCGACGAGTTCGTCGTGCTCGTGGCGGTCGTGGACTCGAGCCCGTCGACGCCGCGGATCGCGTTCTCGATCGGCGTGGACACGTCGGCTTCGACCACCTCGGGCGAGGCACCGGGGTAGGTGGTGACGACGGCCAGCTGCGGGAACTGGATCGACGGGATCAGCTCCTGCTTCAGGTTCGTCAGCGCGAGGCCGCCGAAGATCGCCGCAACGATCGTGACGAGGGCGATGAGGGCGCGGTTCTTCAGGCTCAGGACGGCCAGATACGACACGAAGGACCTCTCGGGATCACGATTCGATACAGAGATGTATCGACGCTCAGTATCCCACGGGCCATCGCGCGGGAGGCCGCTTCAGAGCAGCGACCCGAGCCCGATCCCGGCGAGCGCGGCGAGGACCGATCCGACGAACGACGCCACCGCGTAGACCGTCGCCGTGCGTGTGCGCCCCTCCTCGGCGAACAGCGCTGTCGCCACCGCGACAGCACTGAACGTCGTATAGCCGCCGATCAGCCCCGTCCCGATGATCCAGCGCCAGGCTTCGTCCGCGGGAAGACGACTCAGGATGCCGAGCACCAGCGCCCCGGAGAGGTTGACCACGAGGATGCCCCACGGAAAGCTCTCGCCGGTGCGGCGACGAATGGTGACGTCGAGCACGTACCGCACCGCCGCGCCGACTCCCCCGGCGAGGGCGACGGCGGCGAAGACGAGCGGGGTCACGTCCGCCAATCTACGCGCGGATCAGGCCTCGAGCGCCTCGACCCGACGACGCAGCTCGGCGGCCTTCTCTGCGCCGAGCTGCGCGGCGGCCAGCTGCAGGGCAGCGCTCGCGGTGAGCGTCTTGGCGACGAGGTACGTCGGGCTCTTCTTCAGGTCGGGGATGACGTCGAGGATGATCGCCTCGGCATCCGGGTCCGTCATGAGCTTGCCGAGCTTCACCTTGGCGAGGTCGTATCGAGCGGCCATCGTGTCTCCTGATCCGGGTGCACCGTCGTCACCCTGCCGAGATTGTTGCACGTTTGTACAGTTATGTCACGAGCCGAGGGAGTCCGACCGTGCATCCCGCAGTGCGTTCGTGGTGACCAGACGCACGACCGCAGGCAGGCCCGCAGCGATCTTGCGCCCCACCAGCGGACCGAGAACCACCGCGAGCGGACCCGAGATCTCGACACCGTGAGTCACCGACAGCCCGTTCGGCGTCTCCCGCATGTGGTGCGGGAAGGACAGCACCGCCCCCGGGAGGCGGATCCGGAAGTTCATCGCGACCCCGGGTTGCAGCTCGGTGAAGGTGAACGTCTGCGCCGGCGTGCCGTGATTGATCACACGACCGGTCGCGCCGACACGCGCCGGAACCGCGAACTCGGCGACCCGCAGGTCGGGGTCGTCGACCGCCCAGTCCTCGGGGGTGGTCCAGCGCTTCCACACCGCCTTGGGAGACGCGGTGGTCAGGTGGGTGTACTGGCGACGCCATGTCGTCATGCGGACGCTCCCGTTCGTGCGTGATCCGGCGAGGAAGAGGGGACGAAGTCGCGGGCCCGGAGAGCTGCCCGCTCCCCCGCGCGCACCGCACCGTCCATGAACCCGGTCCAGCGGTCGGCCGACTCGGTGCCCGCCCACACCACCCGGCCGACCGGGGCGGCGAGCGCCCCCGCGTAGGGGACGACCACGCCCGGCCCCGGGGCAGCGGTCGGGCCGCCCGCGACCCAGGACTCGGCGCCCCATCGCTGGTCGATGTAGCCCGTGGCATCCAGGGCTCGGGGGCCGAAGAGGTCGGCGAACGACGACAGTACGCGCACGCGCCGCTCCTCGGCCGGGAGACCGTCCCATTCGCGGGCGTACACACCGCCCACGAACCCGAGGAGGACGCCGGAGCCGCCCTTCCCGGGCGGGCTGGCGTCGAACGTGATGAACGCCGGGCCGGTGTCGGAGAGGCCCTGACCGGACAGGTCGCGCTCGCGCCAGAACGGCGTCTCGTAGACGGCGTAGGCCTTCGAGAGCACGCCGGCCGGCCACCGTTGCGACATCTGCGCGTTGACCGGGGGCAGTGCGGGCGAGAACGCGATGCGCGAGCGCAGCGCCGGAGGCACCGCCACGACGACGGCACGCGCGGCGACCCGCTCGTCACCCGCGGAGACGAGTACACCGTCATCCGTCGTCTCGATCCGCTGGACGGGGGCGTTCCGGCGCACCGCGTCGCCCAGGTCGGCGGCGATCCGCAGGGCGATCTCGTGCGAGCCTTCGATGAAGTGCTCCTCCTGCGCCCCGCCCTCGGTGTCGAGCATCGACGAGAGCCCACCCGCCTGATGGATGTAGTGCAGGGCGTGCAGCAGCGACACCTCGTCGGGCTCGCAGCCCCAGGTGGTGCGGCTCGCGATGGCGATGAGGTCGCGGGCTGTGGTCGAGGCGTGCGAGCGACGGAGCCACGATCCGAGACTGTCGGCGTCGAGCTCGGCCGCCCGGGGTGCCGCGGCCGGGTTCCCGCGCGGGACGGTTCGCGCGAGTCGGTCGAGGGCGAGCTGGATGCGACCGACATCGAGGAGGTTCGCCCCCATCGGGGGCACGGTGCCGCGGTAGCGGCGGTGCTGGCCGCGCCACCGGATGACGTTCTGCCCCGCCGAGTGCGTGGGGAAGCGGCGCACACCGACCTCGTCGGCGAGCGCGATGATGCGGTCCTGCCCGGGGCCGACGAAGGTGCCGCCGAGATCGACGTGCACCCCCGCGACGGTGGCGGAGCTCACGCGGCCACCGACCCGGGACGATGCCTCGAACACGGCGACGCGCAGGCCGAGCTGGTGCAGACGGCGAGCGGCGGTGAGGCCGGACAATCCGGCGCCGACGACCACCACGTCGACGTCGGGAGCCGTGGCGCGATCGACGGCTTCGGGGGTGACGGTCATAGGCTTGCTCCGTTTCTGGTGCGATCTCGGGCGGTCGGGCCATGGAAGGGGACGCCGTGAGCGAGACGACGAGCCGGTCGATGCGGGCGCGCGGGCGCGCGCGGCGTGAGCTGCTGCTGGACGCGACGCTGGCGATCATCGCCGAACGCGGCATCGCCGGTGTCACACACCGCTCGGTGGCCGCCGCCGCCCAGGTGCCGCACTCCTCCACCACGTACTTCTTCGACTCGCTCGACGACATGATCGGCGAGGCCGTGGCTCACGCCATGGATGCCGAGTTCGAGCGACTGCAGCAGTTCCGCGCCGTTCTCGAGAGCGGCGCGGGATCGCCGGGCGCCGCGATCGACGAGTTCGTCGAGATCGTGCGGCAGCAGTCCGACGAGCACACCGTGGCGCAGTTCGAGATCTACCTCTTCGCCTCGCGGCATCCTGCTCTGCGCGTGCACGTCGAGCGCATCCTCGACGAGACGAGGGAGCTGGCCGGGAGCGTGCTGCGCGTCAACGGCGTGACCGATCCGCACGCCGCCGCGGCGGTCGTCGCCCTCATCGATGGATTCGCTCTTCATCGCATCGCCCGTTCCGAAGTCGTCCAGTACCAGTCCCTGGCGCGCGCCCTGCGCGCCACTCTCGTCGGATTCGTGACCCTCGCCGCCACCAGTTCCCTAGGGGATTCGGCGTCACCCGTCCCGTAATTTGCACAAACGTACTACTTACTTTGACCTCGTCTCGACATCGCGCGGCAGTTTCACACGTTCGACACACAAACTTGTACGTGTGTGCAATAAAGTGACCCGATAGTCGACCACGACGATGTGTTCGAGGAAAGGATGCGATCGATGGCGCGTCACCGACTGCAAGACCATGCGCTGCGCTGGGGAGCCCGCACGCTGGGGCGTGTGCCGAACGGCATCCTCCGCCGTCTGAACGGGCGGCCGATCGAGGTGGACGGGAAACGCCTCCACCCCGCCGTGCAGACCTCCCTCCGCGTCATGAACGCCTCGCCGGGCGCCCGTTTCGAACGGATGCCACTGCCCCAGGCGCGCGAGCACATCGAGGTCGAAGCCTGGACCTTCGCGAGCTCGACCCGGCTGGCCGAGCGCCGGGACATCACGATCCCCACGCGCGACGGTCAGGTTCCGGCCCGCGTCTACCGCGCGCGGACGGACCGCCCGGCGACCGGGACGGTCGTCTATCTCCACGGCGGCGGGTGGGTGCTCGGTTCCCTCGACAGCGCGGATGCCACCTGCCGAACGCTCGCTGCGGCAACCGGCATGAGCGTCGTCTCGATCGGCTACCGCCTCGCTCCCGAGGACCCGTTCCCCGCGGCCGTCCACGACGGCGTCGACGCGTTCCGCTGGACGCGCGACAACGCGCACCGCTTCGGCGGCACCGCGGACACCGTGGGTGTCGGAGGCGAGAGCGCCGGAGGAAATCTGGCCGCGGTCATCTCGATCGTCGCGCGCGACGACCCCGCGGGCGCCCCCGCGTTCCAGATCCTGTTCTGCCCCGTCACCGATCTCTCGCACAAACACCGCTCGTACGGGCTGTTCGCCGACGGCTTCTTCCTCACCGAGGCGCAGATGGACTGGTACGCCACCCATTACCTCCGAGGCGGCGGGCACGCCACCGATCCGCTCGTCTCGCCCCTGCTCGCCGACGACCTCGGCGGACTCGCCCCGGCCTACGTCGCCGTGTCGGGCTTCGACGTGCTGCGCGACGAGGGCATCGCCTACGCACGGCGCCTCGAGGACGCCGGGGTGGACACGACCCTCGTGACCCACACGGGCCAGATCCACGGCTTCTTCAACGCCTGCGGAGCCCTGAAGGACGCCCGGGATGCCGTGACCGACGCCGGCACGTGGGCGCGGGGCCGCCTGTCCGCCCGCGCCGACGGAGCGCGTCGATGACGGCCGACGGCCGGACGGCCCCGGTCGCGGCGTACGCCGAACCCACCCGACCGGTCCGCGCCGGGTGGATCGCCGCCTTCGCCGGCGCGTGGCTCGGCCTGTGGATAGCGCAGCTCGTGCCGGTCCAAGTGCTCCTCCCCCTGCAGATCGCCGCGCAGCACTCCTCGGACGAGTGGCTCACCTCGCTCGTCTCCTACGGCCTGGTCAGCGCGGTCGCCGGGGCGTTCGTCGTGGTCGCCTATCCGATCGTGGGGGCGCTCAGCGACCGCACGCGATCGCGCTTCGGGCGGCGGCGACCGTGGATCCTCGGCGGATCGCTGACGGCCGGCGTCGGCCTCGCGCTCCTCGGCATCCAGACCGAGACCGTCGGCACGATCGTGATGTGGACCGTCGTCATGCTGGGGTTCTGCATGGCCTCGGCCGCCCTGACCGCCGTGATGGCCGACCAGGTCCCCGAGAACCAGCGCGGGCTCGTCTCGGGGTGGATCTCGGCACCGAACGCGCTGGGGATCCTGCTCGGGATCGTGCTGGTGACGGCGGTGTTCACCACGATCCCCTCCGGCTACCTCGCGCTCGCCGTGAGCGTGTCCGTACTCTCCGTACCGTTCGTGCTGCGCCTGCGCGATGCTCCGCTGAGCCCCGTGGATGCCGCCCGCCTGGGGCCGCTCACGGCGCGGTCGGTGCTGGCATCCATCTGGGTGGACCCGCGTCGCCACCCCGACTTCGCCTGGACCGTGGCGAGCCGCGTCCTCATCAACCTCGGCAATGCGATCGCGACGACGATGCTGCTGTACTTCTTCACCTTCGCCCTGGGGGTCGCCGACCCGACCGGCTTCCTCGTGTTCACGACGGTGATCTACATGGTCGTCACGATCGTGGCATCCATCGCCCTCGGCAAACTCAGCGACGTGCTGGGGCGACGGCGGGTGTTCGTCCTGGCATCCGGAGTCGCTCAGGCCGTGGCCGCGCTCCTGCTGGCCGTCGCCCCGGCCGAGAGCACCTCGATCGTGGGAGCCGTGCTGCTCGGGCTCGGGCAGGGGTGCTTCTTCGCCGTCGACCAGGCCCTGGCGACCCAGGTGCTCCCGTCCGCCGAGACGCGGGGCAAGGACGTCGGCATCATGAACATCGCGATGGCCGGCCCCCAGGCCTTCGGGCCGCTCCTCGGCGCCGGGGCCGTCGTACTGTTCGGCGGTTTTCCGGGGCTGTTCATCGCGAGCGGTGTGACCGGGTTGCTCGGCGCGGCGGTCGTCATGCGGGTGCGCTCGGTGCGATGAGGCGCGCGGCGCACGGGGGTGCTGACGGCCCGAGGGCGACGCGCGCTCACCCGTAGAGCAGGCGGATGATCCGCTGCACGAGCGCGTCGACGCGAGGCGTGCGCCGCATCGTCGTGAGCGTGAGCAGACGGAAGCGCTGCCGGGTGATGGCCTTGGCGTACGCGAACTCGCGCAGGCCGTCCGCCCCGTGGATGCGCCCGAACCCCGAGTCGCCCACACCCCCGAACGGCAGCGACGGCACGGCGGCGAACGAGATGACCGAGTTGATCGCGATCATGCCCCCGCGCAGGCGCTCGGCGAGCGCACGCCCCCGCCGCCGCGAGAACACGGCTCCGGACAGGCCGTACCGGACGGCGTTCGCCTTCGCGACGGCTTCATCCATGGATGCCACGCGGTTGACGACGAGGGTCGGACCGAAGGTTTCTTCGCGCACCGCCGACGACGACTCGGGCACCTCGACCAAGAGAAGCGGCGCGAGCGTCTGCCCGCTCTCGACGACCGCTCCCTCGCGGAGGACGCCTCCGGAGGCGAGGGCATCGGCGACGTGCTCGCGTACGATGTCGGCCTGGCGGGGCATGGTGAGCGGACCCAGCCGCGCCGCGTCGTCGGTTCCCGCGCGGAGCTCGCGCACGCGCTCGGAGATGGCGGCGACCGCGCGGTCGTACACGAGGGTGTGCGCGTAGACCCGTTCGATGCCGATGCAGGTCTGACCGGCGTTCGAGTACGCGCCCCACACCGCCGCCTCCGCGGCCGCCTCGATGTCGGCATCCGCGTCGATGAGGAGGGCGTCTTTGCCGCCCGCCTCGATCACGACGGGGGTGAGCGTCTCGGCGCACGCGGCCATGACCCTTTTGCCGGTCGCGGTCGATCCCGTGAAGGCGATCTTGTCGACGCCGGCCCGGCACAGCGCGGCACCCGTGTCGCCGAGGCCGGTCACGAGCTCGAAGACCTCCGGGGCACCCCCGGCGCGTACGAACGCGCGGCGCAGCCAGTCGCCGACAGCGGGCGTGTACTCGCTCGGCTTGAAGACGACCGCGTTGCCCGCGGCGAGCGCGTACGCGAGAGAGCCCATCGGGGTGAACACGGGGTAGTTCCAGGGGCCGATGACTCCGACCACCCCGTAAGGGAGGTAGCCGAGGCTCGCGGACTGGTTGATCATCAGCAGTCCGGCGCGCACCCGACGGCGCCGCAACGTGCGTTCGGCGTGCGCGGCCGCCCACGCGAGGTGGTCGAGCGCGAGGAGGATCTCGAGCCGCGCGTCGCCGGACGGCTTGCCGGTCTCGGCCCGGACGACGGCGATCAGTTCGTCGAGGTGCAGGGCGATGTCACGACGCCAGGCGTCGAGGACGCGGCGCCGGCCGCGGAACCCCAGCGTCCGCCACCCCCGTGCACCCGTCCGGGCACGGGCCACCGCCGCGCGCACGGCGTCGTCGTCGCAGACGGGGAACGTCCCGACGACGTGACCGTCGAGCGGGCTCAAGGAATCGAAGGTCATCTCACGCCTCGTGCTTCTGCCCGTACCCGGTGGCCACCGCCGCGGCGACGACGTCGGCCTGCTGCGCGGGGCTGAGTTCGGCCGGCTCCCCCGCGGCGCGGGCGCGGAGGTAGATGTCGCACGCCCACTCCAGCAGCGCGGTGTGTGCGACGGCGTCGGCGAGATCGCGGCCGGTCGTCACGGCGCCATGGTGCGCGAGGATCACCGCGTTCGCACTGGAGAGGGCGTCGCCCGTGGCCTCGGCGAGCTCGCGAGAGCCGAACACCGAGAACGGGACGACCTCGATCTCGCCGCCCAGGGTGAGCTGTTGGTAGTGCACGCAGGGCAGGCGGTCGGAGATCAGCGACACGGCGACGGCGGCCGAAGCGTGCGTGTGCACGACGGCGCCGACCGCGTCGTCCGCGTACGCGGCGAAGTGCAGGTCGAGCTCCGAGCTGGGGGCGAGGTTCCCCCGCACGAGGCGTCGATCATCGCCGATGATCACGACGTCCTCGGCGACGGCCTCGGCGAAGACGACTCCGGTCGCGGTGATCGCGATGCCCCCGTCGACGCGGACGCTCACGTTTCCCGCAGTCCCCTTGACGAGCCCGTCGGCGGCCAGGGCGCGGCACACCGCGGCGACATCGGCGCGAGGGTCGGCGGACTCGTCGGGGGCCGACGCGGCCGGGGTCGCCGGCGCGGGCGTCGTGTCGGTGGCCCTATCGGCCGGCACCGAGGCGGTGTCCGCGACCGGCCGGGTCGCCGCCGCGTCCGTCACCGGGGCACCATCGCCAACAGAGCGTCGATGGATGCCGCGTCGTACGCGCCGTACGAGGTGCCGACACCGGCGACCACCTGCGCGGCCGTCGCCGAGCCGAAGCGCGCCGCCTCGGCGGAGCTGCGACCGAGGAGCTTCGCGAAGACGAAGCCGGCGGAGAACGCGTCCCCGCCGCCGCTGGTGTCGACGGGCTCGGCCGGCACGATGGGGATCTCGCGCAGCTCGCCTCCTTCGACGAGCACGATGTCGCGTCCCCCGTCGGTAATCGCGACGACGCGAGCGCCCGCGGATGCCATGGCACGCGCCGCCGCGTGGAGGCCGGCGGCTTCGGTCCACCCGAGCGCCTGCTCGGCGTTGGGCAGCACGTAATCGGTGTGCGCGAGCAACGGCTCGATCAGGGCGTAGAACGCCTGCTCGCCGCCGATGAGGAAGTCGAGCGAGGTGGTCGCCCCGTGCTCTCGCGCGTAGTCGAGGATCTCGATGACGTTCTCGGGCCCGAGGAGCTCGGGGGCGCCCACATGGACATGGTCGGCCGCGGCGAGCGCGTCCCACGGGACGACGTCGGCCGCGAGTGCGTTCGCACCCACGACGTGCAGCGCGGGCCGCGACCCGTCGGAGCGGATCGGCAGGACCGAGGCCGACGTCGGGAGCTCCCCGACGCGGAGATTCTCGACGTCGATCCCCTCGTCCGCCAGGAGACCCACCAGCACACGCCCGGTCACGTCGTCACCCACCGAGCCGCTGGTGACGACGTGGGCGCCGAGTCTCGCGAGCACGAGCGCCGTTCCCCCCGCGGGCCCGGCGGCCGACATGACGATCTCATCGACGAGCAGGGAACCCTGCCCGTCGGGGATCTCATCGACGGGTTGCACGATCGTGTCGAGGACGTGGGCACCGAGCGTGACGATGTGAGGGGCGGCGGTCATCGTTGAACCTCCGGGTCGGGTCACCGCTCGGACGGCCCGCGCGGCGCAAGTGGCACATTTGTACCATTTTCTTACCCCAGGGACAACCGTTCCGTGCGCTCAGCGCGGCCGGAGGCGCCCGCGCCCCAGCGCGACACCGGCCCACGCCGCCGCCGTCCCGACGATCACCGTCGCGACGCCCCACCACAGCTGCGTCAGCTCGGCGGACTCGACGGCGAGGGAGCTGTAGGTCGTGAAGCCGCCGAGGACACCGGTGCCGAGGAACAGCTGCGCCCGCTGCGCGCGCGAGGACTCCGGCATCCGGGCTCGGAACCCGAACACGATGCCGATCGCGAACGCCCCGACGACGTTGATGAGCGGAACGAGGGCGGGCCCGAGGTCATCGCCGAGGCTGAGCGTGAGCCCGGCGCGCCCGGCGGTGCCGATCGCCCCGCCGACCGCCACGAGGACCACGTCACGCCACACGCTCACCGCGCCACCCTACGCCGCCCGCCGCTCCCACGCGGTGTTCGCACCCACCCGTCCCGCGATCCCCCGATCCCCACCGAGCCCACTCCGCCCGGCGCCCATCCGACCCGTGATGCCCCGTTGAGTATCCAAGACACCCGGACGATTTTTCGCGGCGTCCGGGTGTTGTGGACACTCAACGCCGCCGGGGGGCAGGAGCGGAGCCGGGGAACTCACGGCCTCACTCCCCGAGGATCAAACGCCTGATCGCGGCATCCTTCGATCCGCCCAGTTCCATCGTGCGACCTTTGCGGTACAGCGAGAAGACGCGGGGATCGATGTAGCTCGACTTCGCCACGGCGGGGGTGTTGCCGAGCGCTTCCGCGGTCGCGCGCACCGCCGCCACCTCGGCCTTCTTGCGCTCGTTCTTGCCCCCGACGGCTCCCACCTTCGCGAGAGACTCCGCCGCCATGATCGTGCCGCGGAGCGTGCGGAAGTCCTTCGCGCTGAACGGGCCACCGGTCAGCGAGCGCACGTAGGCGTTGACGTCGCCCGGCGTGAGCGGAACGCGCCGCCTCCCGCGTTTGTAGCTCAGGAGCGCCGCCCGCGATCTCCCGAGCGCGAGTTCTTCGATGAGGGATGCCAGTTCGGCATCGTGCACACGGAGGTCGGCCCGCTTGCCGCTCTTGGCCGGAAACGACAGGCGGATGAGGTCACCCTCGATCGTGGCATCCCTCCGCTGGAGGGTCGTGAGGCCCCGGCTGCCGTTCGTGACGAAGTACCGCGCGTTGCCGACGCGCGGCGCGACGAGGTCGAGCAGGCGGAACGACACCGCCAGCACCCGCTCGCGGTCGATCTCGCTGCGGCGCAACGACTGCGTCACGCGGGCCCGGGCGCGGGGCAGCGCCTCGGCGAGTTGCAGCGCCCGGGCGAACTTTCCCTTGTCCTGTCGCTTCGACCAGTCGGCGTGGTACGTGTACTGCCGGCGGCCGGCCTCGTCGGTCCCCACCGCCTGGATGTGGGCGTTCGGCTCGCGGGCGATCCACACCTCCCGCCAGGCGGGCGGGATGACGAGACCGCGCGCCCGTTCGGCCTCCCGCTCGGGGACGGGCGCTCCCGTGTGGTCGACGAAACGGTAGCCCGATCCCGAGCGGACGCGGCGATAACCCGGGTCCTCGTAGGGACGGACGCGGAGGAGACGCGCCATGCGTCAGTGGTGACGGAGCATGTCGATCAGCTCCGCCTTCTTCTTGCCGGAGTACCCGGTGATCCCGAGCTCCTTCGCGCGCTTCTTGAGCTCGTCGAGGGTGCGATCCTCGTAGTTCTCGGCGTGGCCGCCCTTCTCCCCGACGGCGCCGCGTCCCTGCGCGGCAGCGGCGTTCGAGATCCGCGCGGCCTTCTCCTTCGAGTCGCCCTGCTTGCGCAGCTCCTCGTAGAGCTCGGGGTCTTTCAGACTGTGGGATCCTCGCCCTTGGGGCATGATCGTCTCCTTCCGTCGGGACACCGACGCTACGGCGGGCGGCCACCCCCTCTCTCGGGGTTGACACCGCACGCGGCCGCGGTCGCCGGGAGGTTCGTGTTACCGAGCGGGCGCGGCTAACAGCGGTTTCCCAGAAACGTCAACCCCCTGCCGCATTTCCGGCCGAGTGACACGGTAGAAGGACCAGTCGCCCGGGTCCGTGTCCTGACGCGGTGAACAGCTAGGAGAGCCCCCCATGAACATCTTCCTCATCATCATCATCGTCGCCGCGATCGTCATCGCCATCGTGAGCGGAATGAGCCAGGCCGCCAGCTTCCTGCTCTGGGTCGCGATCATCGTCGGCCTCATCGCCCTGATCGTGCTGTTGTTCCGCTTGATCAGCGGACGCAAGCCCGTCTGACCCCCTCGGAGGACGACGCGTTTCGGGTGCGCGTCACCTCCCCCCTCGGCGGGTTCGCCTGCCCCGGATGCCATGCGTTCCCCCAGGGCGCATGGCATCCGTTTTTGCGTGCGGGGTGGTCCCTTCGACAGGCTCAGGGCCCCCGGGCGCGCGAGGTGGCTGAGCCCGTCGAAGCCACCCCCACCCGCACGGCCAGGCCGAGGTGGCTGAGCCCGTCGAAGCCCCCGGAACCACCGCGCAGGGGTTGACGAACTCGCGATATATCTCGATACTGTCCTCAACGCGATATATCGCGAGTGAGGAGCCCCACCATGGAGAAATGGATCGTCCACCCCGGCGAGACGCGCGTCATCGACCTCGAGAGCGTGCGCGAACTGAAGATCGGCCTCGTCGGCGGCCAGATCGACGTCATCGCCCACGATGAGCCGACCGCCCGCATCGAGGTGCACGGCGTCACGGTCAAAGACCTGCGCATCGAGATGAGCGACGGTCGCCTCGAGATCGACCACCCGCAGCTGCGGTGGGACAATTTCCTCGAGGTGTTCCGCAACTTCGGCGCGGGCGGCCCCAAGGCCGAGGTGAGCGTGGCCGTGCCGCGAGCCGTCGCCCTGACCCTCGGCGTCGTCAGCGCGAGCGCCCTCGTCTCGGGCCTGCGCACCGACGCCAAGCTCAACACCGTCTCGGGCGACATCATCGTCGACGGCCTCGTCGGCGACGTCAACGCCAACGCCGTCTCGGGTGACGTGCAGGTGCGCGAGCTCGAGGGCTCCCTGAGCGCCAACAGCGTCTCGGGCGATGTCACCGTGACCGGCGCCGTCACCAAGGCCTCCATCGACACGGTCTCGGGCGCGATGCTCGTCGACTCCACCGGCCCGACACAGTCGATCTCGCTCAACTCCGTGAACGGTGCCGCCACGATCCGCCTCGACCGCGGCCTCCCCGCCAACTACGTCTCGCGCACGGTGAGCGGCCGCGTGCAGATCGACGGACACGTGCGCTCCGGCTCGGGCCCGACCAACTACACCGGTTCGACGGGCACCCTCGCGGGGCAGTTCGTCGACGTCCGCGCCAACACGGTCTCGGGAGAGATCACCGTGCTGCGCCGCGGCATCTCGGGCCTGCGTCCCGAGGAACTCGCGACCGAGGAGGAGTGGTGATGAGTCCGGTCTTCTCGCACGGCGGTCTGCGCCTGTACATCCTGAGCCTGCTCGACGAGGCCCCGCGCCACGGTTACGACCTCATGCAGGCCCTGTCCGACCGCACCGGAGGCACCTACTCCCCCTCGGCCGGCACGATCTACCCGCGCCTGGCGAAGCTCGAGGACGAGGGTCTCGTCACGAAGACCGTCGACGGCCGCAAGACGGTCTACGAGATCACGGATGCCGGACGCGCCGAGGTCGCGGCCCGCACCGGTGACCTCGAGGGCATCCAGGCGGACCTCGCCGACAGCGTGCGGCTCATCGCCGACGAGGTGCGCGGGAGTGTCCGGGATGCCATGCGGAGCCTTCGCGCCGATCTCGCCGCCGCATCCCGCGAGGAGCGCGAGCACGCCGAGACGGCCCCCGTCGACGACGCCCGCTCCCGGACACGCGAGCAGCTGCACCGCGCGGATGCCGCGCTCACCGAGTTCCGCGGACGCGTCCGCTCGGAGCTGCGGTCGCACGTGGCCCGGGGCGGCGAGCTCGCGGCATCCGGAGTCGACGAGATCGAGACGGCGCTGCGTCAGGCCTCCGACGCGGTCGCCCGCGCGATGCACGGCTGACCCGTCACTCCCAGGGCAGCTCCTCGTGGGCGCCGACCGGCTCTCCCAGCGGAACGACCAGCACCGGACGGTGCTGCCGGTGCGAGAGCCGGGCGGCGACCGAGCCGGTCAGGAACTCGCGGAGCGACTCCCCCAGCCCGCGCTTGCGCGTGCCGACGACGAGCAGCGAAGCGCCGACCTCGTCGGCGAGCTGGATGAGCGCCAGCGCCGGATCGCCGATCACCTGACGCGCGCTCCAGCGAACGTCCTCGCCCGCGAGAGCCGCGGTCGCGTCCTTCTCGACCTCCGCCAGCGCGGCGCGCGCCACCTCCCCGGCCACGTCGAGCGTCGCGGAGTTGACGTACCCGTCCGGATCCTCGAACGCGACGAACCGCGTGGTGTCGACGTGCGCGACGATCAGCTCGACTCCGGCGAGCGCGGCGTAACGTGCCGCCTCGCGCACGACGCGGGGCGATTGCCCCGGCACGACTCCCGCGATGACGGCTCCGGATGCCGCTGTCCCCGCCTCGTGATCGCTCATGCCGTTCTCCCCTTCGTCGTCGGCTCTCTCCTCGCGGGACCGCCGACGGTCGGGGGCGAGGGGCACCGTGATATCCTGGGTGTTACTCTTACCGGCTCGGTCCGGAACCGCAATACGCAGGGCCCTGAGCACGGCCTGCGATGTCGATCGTGAGGGGGTCTCGCATGGGGCGTGGCCGTCAGAAGGCGAAGCACACCAAGATCGCCCGTGAGCTGAAGTACGACACCTATTCGGTGAACTACGCAGCGCTCGAGCGCGAACTCGGCGCACCCGAACCGGGTGAAGACGCGTACGTCGACAAGTGGGCGGACGAGTACTCCGACGAGTACGAAGACGAGAAGGCGTAGGGCTTCAGCGCCCTGCACCGGCCGCGTCCGCGGCTGTCACCAGGCAGTGCCGTTGCGGCGCTCCCAGGCTTCTTCGATCGTCTCTCCGCGTGAGACGACGATTCCCGCGGGGATCACGCACGCGATGACGACGCCGAGCACGATCAATCCCGCCGTCCATCCGCCCGTCACCTCGTGGGTGACGCCGATGGCGAGCGGCATGAGCGCGGCGATCCCGTAGCCGACGCTCTGCACGAACCCGCTGAGGGCGACCGCGGTGTCGTGCGACCGCGTGCGCAGGCCGAAGAGCACGAGTGCCATGGGGAACATCAGGGGCGGGATGCCGATCAGCACCACCCACAGCGTCGTCGCGGCCGCGGGGGCGAAGAGCAGCCCCGCCACCCCGGCGAGACCGCCGACCACCGCGACGATGTAGAACGGGGCGACGCTGCGCGCCCGCACGACCAGCAGCGGAACGACGAGCGAGACCGGCAAGCCCATGAACGAGAACAGGGCGAGCAGCCCGCCGGCCTCGGCGGCGTCCACCCCGGCGACGCCCATCACCAGCGGCGGCAACCACGCGAAAAGTCCGTAGGCGACGGACGAGTTCACCCCGAACGTCGCCGCCAGTGCCCACGTCTGCGGCACGCGGATCACGCGCGAGAGCACCGACGTCTTCGGCTGCTCGATGATGTCGGCGCGCGCCGCCCGGGCACGCAGGCTCATCGCGACCCACGGCACCACCGCGGCCAGGGCGACCGCCGCCCACAGGGTGAACGAGCCGCGCCACCCGACGGCCTCGGCGAGCGGGACGGCCACCAGCGGCGGCATGAAGGTCGCGACCGCCATGGTGGTCGTGTAGATCGTCGTCATCAGACCGATGCGGGCGGGGAAGTACTTCTTCACGACCGCGGGCAGGAGAACGTTGGCGACCCCGACCGCCGCGAAGATCCCCGCCGTCGCGGCGAGCAGGGTGATCGCGTCGACGGCGACCGCGCGCATCCCGAGCATGACCGCCGCGACGACGGCGGCGAGGAGCACCAGCCGCTCCAGCCCCACCCGACGCTCGATCGCGGGCGTCACGAAGCCCGAGATCGCGAAGGCCACGGGCGGCGCCATGCCGATCAGCCCCACGATGGCGGCGGGCAGGGGGAAGTCGCGCTCGATGACGATCAGCAGCGGCGACAGCGAGGCGACCGCGATGCGCAACGTCAGCGCGAGCAGGACGATCGCCGACGCGGCGAGCGCGACGGTCCCCGCGCGGCGGGGAGTCAAGACTCCTGGCTGCCCTCGACCCAGGCGAGGTACTCCTCCGACACGGTGCCCGTGACGTAGCGTCCGTCGAAGCAGCTCATGTCGAGGTCGACCAGGTCGGTGCCCTCCATGATCGCCGCCTTCAGGTCCTCGACCTCCTGGTAGACGAGGTAGTCGCACCCGAGCTCCTCGGCGATCTCCGGGATCGTCCGACCGTGGGCGACGAGCTCGTGACGCGAGGGCATGTTGATGCCGTACACGTGCGGGTAACGCACGGGAGGGGCGGCCGAGGCGAACGTCACGCTCTTGGCCCCGGCATCCCGGGCCATCTGGATGATCTCGCGGCTGGTGGTGCCGCGCACGATCGAGTCGTCGACGAGGAGGACGTTCTTGCCCTGGAACTCCGTCGACATCGCGTTGAGCTTCTGGCGCACGCTCTTCTTGCGCACCGCCTGCCCGGGCATGATGAACGTGCGGCCGACGTAGCGGTTCTTGTAGAAGCCCTCGCGGTACTCGATGCCGAGCTTGCGGGCGACCTGCATGGCCGCCGGACGGGCCGAGTCGGGGATCGGCATGACGACGTCGATCGAGCCCGCCGGGGTGTACTTCGCGACGGTGTCGGCGAGGCGTTCGCCCATGCGCAGGCGCGTCTCGTACACCGAGACGCCGTTCATGACCGAGTCGGGGCGGGCGAGGTAGACGTACTCGAACGAGCACGGGGCGAGCATCGTGCTCTTCGCGCACTGCTGGGCGTGGAGGGTGCCGTCGAGGCTGATGAACACCGCCTCGCCCGGCTCGACGTCGCGCACGACCTCGAAGCCGGCGTTCTCGAGCACAAGGGACTCGGACGCCACGATGTACTCGTCGCGCGGCTCGCCGCCCGGCACCTCGGGCGCGGGGCGCTTGCCGAGGATGAGGGGACGGATGCCGAACGGGTCGCGGAACGCGAGCAGCCCGTAGCCGGCGATGAGGGCGATCGAGGCGTACGACCCCTCGACGCGCTCGTGCACGCGACCGACCGCGCGGAAGACCTGCGCGGGGTCGAGGTCGGGACCGGTGATCTCGGACTGCAGCTCGGACCCGAGGATGTTGACGAGCAGCTCGGTGTCGCTGCTGGTGTTGAGGTGACGACGGTCCTTATGGAAGAGCTCGGTCGTGAGCTCGCGCGTGTTCGTCAGATTGCCGTTGTGCACGAGCACGATGCCGTAGGGCGCGTTGACGTAGAAGGGCTGCGCCTCTTCTTCGTTGGATGCCGTGCCCTTCGTCGCATAGCGCACGTGGCCGAGGCCGATGTCGCCGAGGAGGGCGCGCATGTCGCGGGTGCGGAACGCCTCGCGCACCTGGCCGCGGGCCTTGTGGATGTGGAACACGCCGCTGGCCTCGGCCGTGGCCATGCCCGTGGAGTCCTGCCCCCGGTGCTGGAGCAGGAGGAGCGCGTCGTAGATCTCCTGGTTGACCGGGCCCTGCCCGGCCATGCCGACGATGCCGCACATGGGGTGTTACTTCGCTCCGTTCGCCGGGTGACCGGCATCCGCGTAGGTTCCGACGAGACGGACGGCGCCGCCGTCGACGCCCTTCGCGCCCTGTTCGTAGTCGCCCTCGGGGCGCGCGCCGTCGCGGACGACGCCGACCTGCCACGTGGCGATGCCGTCGGCCGTGAGCGCCGCCGTCGCGGCATCCGCGATCTCGGGGGCGACGACGGCGAGGAAGCCGATGCCGAGGTTCCAGGTGCCCTCGGTCGCGGTGAGCTCGAGTCCGCCCATGTCGGCGAGCACGCGGAACACCGGCGAGGGGCTCCACGTCGATCGGTCGACGTCGACCCACGTGTTCTGGGGCAGGACGCGCGCGAGGTTCGCGGCGATGCCGCCGCCGGTGACGTGGCTGAGCGAGTGGATGCCGGAGCCGACCGCCGCGTCGTCGAGCAGACGCAGCAGCGGCGAGGTGTACAGGCGCGTGGGCTCGAGGAGCGCCTCGCCCCAGGTGCCGCCGAGATCGGCGGAGGCGGCGCCGTAGGCGATGCCGGCGCCGGTGATGATGTGGCGCACGAGCGAGTAGCCGTTGGAGTGCAGACCGCTGGAGGCGAGGGCCAGGACGACGTCGCCGTTCTTCACGCGGTCGGCGCCGAGGACGCGGTCGGCCTCGACGACGCCGGTCGCCGCTCCCGCGACGTCGTAGTCGTCGACGCCCAGCAGACCCGGGTGCTCGGCGGTCTCGCCGCCGACCAGGGCCGTGCCGGTCATCGCGCAGCCGCGCGCGATGCCCGCGACGATGTCGGCGATGCGCTGCGGCACGACCTTGCCGCACGCGATGTAATCGGTCATGAAGAGCGGACGCGCGCCGACCACGACGATGTCGTCGACGACCATGCCGACGAGGTCTTCGCCGATCGTGTCGTGCTTGTCGATCGCCTGTGCGATCGCGACCTTCGTCCCGACGCCGTCGGTGCTGGTCGCGAGCAGCGGCTTGGCGTAGTCACGCAGGGCGGAGGCGTCGAAGAGACCGGCGAATCCACCGACCCCGCCCAGCACCTCGGGGCCATGCGTGCGACGCACGGCGGACTTCATCAGTTCGACGGCGAGATCTCCGGCGGCGGTATCGACGCCTGCGGCGGAGTACGGGTTTTCGTGGGGAGCGGAGGCCACCGCAACAGACTACCCGGGGTGGGTGTGTGCGGGTGCCCCTGCGGGGCGGGGGTGCGCGGCCGGGCGGTCGATGAGACCCGGCGCGGGAGGAGATTCGGCGACGGGGGACTCCCCGGGGACTCGGTATCCTCCCCTCCTGGGATCACCTCCCCTCCCGGTCAACGAGCGCGGTGCAGGCCCTGCGCGATCGCCTGGACGATCATGAGCTGCACCGAGGGCCAGTCATCGACC
>Ga0308171_1000445_pt1 | contig 91147 bp, 72 predicted proteins | sample PhyGR1_FD_202135 | JGI IMG/M metagenome (GOLD analysis project Ga0308171, IMG submission 202135) | Phyllosphere microbial communities from UC Gill Tract Community Farm, Albany, California, United States - DLSLSG.R1 | ecosystem: Host-associated > Plants > Phyllosphere > Unclassified | place: USA...
TGTTTGCCGCGCAAACGGAGAGCAACTTCGCTGGCTACTCGTCCGAGGACCTTGTCGGTCGCGTCAATCACAAACCACTCGTGCACGACCTCAGCGGGCTTTGCGCTGAAAGTAGTAGTCATGAGTTTCTCTCTGAAGAAAAGAGGGGTTTGGTCGGTTCTTTTCCACGGTCGGTGCTTCTCTGAAGGAAGCCTCTTAGGTGGGGATGAGACTTCGCCGCGGAACCTGTCAATCGCTGCGAAGCCCGCCATTATACAAAGCGGCGGCTCGCGGGCGCAACCGCACCGTTTTCGGAGCTCTGCTCCCCGATGAAGCTCAGTCCAGCAGCCCCAGCACCCGCTCCGGCGGGCGGCAGAGCAAGGCGCCCTTGGGCGTGACGACGATGGGCCGGTTGAGCAGCACCGGGTGGCGGGCGATGGCGTCGACGAGCTGCTCATCGCCGACCCGCGGGTCGGCCAGGCCCAGGTCGGCGTAGACCGCCTCCTTCGTGCGCATCAGTTCGCGCACGGGCACGCCCAGGCGGGCCACCAGCGCCCGCAGCTGGGCATGGTCCATGGGCGTGGCGATGTAGTCGACGATGCACGGCTCGATGCCACGCTCCTGCAGCAGCGCCAGGGCGCCGCGCGAATTGCTGCAGCGGGCGTTGTGGTAGATGGTGATGGCGGGTTCGGTCATGGCGCGAGTCTAGGCGCTCGCGCCCGACCGGCCGGACGCCCGTAGCGTGCGGCTCAGCAGCATCACCGGCACCAGGCCCACGGCGACCAGCGCCAGCGAGGGCAGCGCGGCCTCGCCCAGCCGCTCGTCGCGGGCCAGCTGGTAGGCGACGACGGCCAGCGTGTCGCTGTTGAAGGGCCGCAGCACCATGGTGGCGGGCAGCTCCTTCATCACGTCGACGAACACCAGCAGCGCGGCGGCGGCGGTCGATCGCCGGAGCAGCGGCCAGTGCACGCGCGCCAGCAGCCCCGCCCCGCCGGCGCCCAGCATGCGCGCCGATTCGTCCAGGCTGGCGGGAATGCGGGCATAGCCACTCTGCAACGACTGCAGCGCGACCGCGCAAAAACGCACGAGATACGCCCACACGATGCCCACGGCCGTCGCCGTGATGAGCGCGGGCAGGCCCCATTGCGGCGCCACGCTCTGCGCCCAGCCTACTGGCAGCAGCAGCCCCACCACGATGACGGCGCCTGGCACCGCGTAGCCCAGGCTGGCCAGTTGCACCACGCCCCGGGTGAGCGCGGCGGGCCGGCGGCGCACGGCGAATGCCAGCGCCAGCGCGATGGCCACGGCCAGCGCGGCGGTGATTGTGCCCAGCCGCACGCTGTTGCCGGCCCATTCCACGAAGCGGTCCCAGGGCAGCACGGACCAGTCGGCTGCCAGCGGCCGCAGCATGAAGGCCACCGGTGCCGCGAAGCCCAGCAGCACCGGCAGCAGGCACACGGCCCACGCGCCCGCACAGCGCCAGCCCGTCAGCCGCTGCGGCTGCGCCTCGGCCGAGCCGGCGCGCCCCGCGCTGCCCGTGGCAAAGCGCATGCGGCGCTGCGCGCGCAGCTCCAGCTGCAGCAGCACCACGACCAGCACCAGCAGCATGGTGGCCAGTTGCGCCGCCGCCAGCCGGTTGTCCATCGAGAGCCAGGCCTTGTAGATGCCTGTGGTGAAGGTCTGAATGCCGAAATAGCTGGCCACGCCGAAGTCGGCGAGCGTTTCCATCAGCACCAGCGCCACGCCGGCGGCGACGGCCGGGCGCGCCAGCGGCAACGCGACGGTGCGGATGCGGCGCGAGAGCGGCGCGCCCAGCAGGCGGGCGGCCTCCATCAGGTGCGCGGCACGCTCGCCCAGCGCGGTGCGCGCCAGCAAGTACACGTAGGGGTAGAGCGAGAAGATGAACACCCACACCGCGCCGCCCAGGCTGCGCACCTCGGGCAGGAGCCGCCCCTCCAGCCCATAGGTGGCGCGCAGCCAGACCTGCAGCGGGCCGCTGAACTGCAGGAAGTCGGTGTACGCATAGGCCGTCACGTAGGCCGGCATGGCCAGCGGCAGGAGCAGCAGCCATTCCATGGTGCGCCGGCCGCGGAAGTCGAACAGCGTGACGGCCGCCGCCGTGGCCGTGCCCACCACGGCGGCACCCACCGCCACGGCCAGCCCCAGCCACACGGTGGTGGCGAAGTAGCCGGGCAGCACGGTGGACGCCATCTCGCGCAGGATGGCGCCCGCCGCCTCGCCGCCCTGGCCCCAGGGCAGCCACGAGCCCAGCACCGCCAGCACGGGCAGCGTGAGCAGGGCGGCCAGTGCGACGAGCGGCAGCGAGCGCAGCGCGGAGCGGGCGAATCGGAAAGAAGACAAGGGGCTTGGACCGGTAGAAGACAGAGAGAAAGAGAGAAGACGACCCGCCGGCCAGCGCCCCGCCCCGTGGCCGGCCGGCTGATGGGACACCGCGTGGGGTACCCCTGGCGCCTGCAATGCAAATGCGAATTCTACGCATCTGCGTATCCGCGCCTTCTAGAATCCCGCCCATGTTTCTTGAAGTCTCCGAACTGGAAGTGCGCTACGCCGGGCGCGCGCAGCCTGCCGTGCGCGGCGTGAGCCTGGGCCTGGCGGCCGGCGAGATCGGTGTGCTGATCGGCCCGTCGGGCTGCGGCAAGACCACGCTGCTGCGCGCCGTGGCGGGGCTGGAGCCGGTGACGGGCGGCGAGATCCGCCTGGACGGCGCGGTGGTGGGCGGCGTGGGCCGCAGCGTGCCGCCCGAGCGCCGGCGCATCGGCATGGTGTTCCAGGACTACGCCCTCTTCCCGCACCTGACGGTGGGCCGCAACGTGGCCTTCGGCATCCATTCCACGCCGAAGGCCGAGCAGGCCGCGCGCGTGGCCGAGGTGCTGGCGCTGGTGGGGCTGGAAGGCAGCGCCGGGCGCTTTCCGCATGAACTCTCGGGCGGGCAGCAGCAGCGCGTGGCGCTGGCCCGGGCGCTGGCGCCGCGCCCCCAGCTGATGCTGCTGGACGAGCCCTTCTCCAACCTGGACGTGGAGCTGCGCGAACGCCTGGCGCACGAGGTGCGCGGCATCTTGAAGGCGGCCGGCGCCACCGCCCTCTTCGTCACCCACGACCAGCTGGAGGCCTTCGCCATCGGCGACCGCATCGGCGTGGTGGAGTCGGGCACGCTGCGCCAGTGGGACGCCGCCTATGCGCTCTACCACCGCCCGGCCACGCGCTTCGTGGCGGACTTCATCGGCCACGGCGTGTTCGCCCCGGCCACGCTGCAGCACCGGCCCGGCGGCGGAGTGGTGGCCCGCACCCCGCTGGGCGACCTGACCGACCTGGAGGAATGCCCGCTGCCCGGCGCCTACCCGGACGGCGAATGCGACGTGCTGCTGCGCGCCGACGACGTGGTGCACGACGACGATGCGCCGGTGCAGGCGCGCATCGTGCGCAAGGCCTTCAGGGGATCGGAATTCCTCTACACCCTGCAGCTGGCGAATGGCCTTACGGTGATGGCCCATGTGCCCAGCCACCATGACCATGCGGTGGGCGACTGGATCGGCATCCGGCCGCAGGTGCAGCACGTGGTGACGTTTCCGCGGGGCTGACGCGCTGCAGACTTCAGGTCATTTAGTCCACAAGCGCCCGCTGGATATGGGCTTTGCGCTATATTTTTAATAGCAAGTTTGTGATGATGAAGGGCGGCTGGACCGTCACTGCCTCAGCCGCGCCGCAGTCCGTCCACCACGCCCCGCAGATCGTCCGCCCAGGTGCGGCGGTCGCGCCCGTCGGCGCGCTGCGGCGTGCCGTAATGCACCACGGCCACCAGGCCGTCGGCGCCGAGGGTGCGCCAGAGCGAGCCGACCAGCGTCTCGTCGCCCACGTAGCTCGCGGCCTGGCTGGGTGCGCCGGTGCGGGCGTCGATGAAGCGCAGGCCCACCGGCAGCGCGGGCGCATCGGCGCTGATGGCCGCCTGCAGCAGGTTGGCATGGAACGGCAGCAGCGCGATGCCGTTGCTGGTGGTGCCTTCGGGGAACACGGCCAAAAGGTCGCCCGCCTCCAGCGCATCGCGCATGGTGTGCACCACGCGCAGGGCGTCGCGGCGCGATGCGCGTTCGATGTAGAGCGTGCCGGCGGCGGTGGCGAGCCGCCCGACCACCGGCCAGTGCTGGACGTCGGACTTGGAGACGAACCGGCAGTGCCGCGCTGCATGCAGCACCGGAATGTCGAGCCAGGAGATGTGATTGGCCACCAGCAGCAGCGGCCCGTGGGCGGGCGGTGTGCCGCGCACCTGCAATTGGACCCCGGCGTGCCGCAGCAGCCCGGCCGCCCAGGCCTGCACGCGGTCATTGCGCTCAGCCACCGTGAAGCGCGGAAACCGCAGCAGCACCGTCCACAAGCCGCTGCTGATGTGGGCGACCAGCCGCAGCAGGCGCGCGCAGGCGCGAACGTGGCGGTTCATGGGGCGACGCGCGGGCGTGACGGAAAAGGCAGGGCGATCAGGCCTGGCGCTCGAACGCGACCTGCCCGCCCACCAGCGTGCAGCGCACCCGGCCCGGCAGTTCGTAGGCCGAAAAAGGCGTGTGCTTGCCCTGGCTGCGCAGCGCGGCGGCTTCCACCGTCCAGGCGCCCTGCGCATCGACCACGCAGAGGTCGGCCACGCCGCCTTCGACGATCTGGCCGACGCTGGCCTGCAGCGTGCCCAGAGCGCTGCCCAGCACGCGGGCCGGCTCGGCGGTGACCACGCCCAGGGCCCGCGCCAATGGCACGCCGGCGTCCTGCGACCACTTGAGCGCCACGCTCAGCAGCAGCTCCAGGCCGGTGGCGCCGGGCTCGGCCTCGGCGAAGGGCAGCACCTTCTCGTCTTCATCGACCGGCGTATGGTCGGACACCAGCGCGTCGAGGGTGCCGTCGGCCAGCGCGGCCAGCAGCGCGTCGCGATCGCGCTGCTGGCGCAGCGGGGGCGAGAGGCGCGCGCGGCTGTCGAAGAAACCGATGTCGGTGTCGGTGAACATCAGCGAATTGATGCTCACGTCGGCCGTCACCTTCAGCCCTGCGGCCTTGGCCTGCCGCACCAGCTCGACACCCGCCGCGCTGGAGAGGCGGCAGAGATGCACACGGGCGCCGGTGGTCTTGAGCAATTCGAAGATGGTGTGCAGCGCGATGGTCTCGGCCGCCACGGGAATGCCCGAGAGGCCCAGCCGCGTGGCCAGCGGCCCGCTGGCGGCCACGCCCCGGCCCAGGTACATCTCCTGCGGGCGCAGCCACACCGTGTAGCCGAAGGTGGCGGCGTACTGCAGGGCGCGCTGCAGCACCTGGGTGCTCTGCAGCGCCACCTCGGCCTGGCTGAAGCCCACGCAACCCGACTCCGTGAGTTCGGCCATCTCGGTCAGCACCTCGCCGGCCAGGCCGCGCGTGAGCGCGCCCAAGGGGAAAAGCCGCGACTGGTGCAGCTTCTCGGCGCGGAACTTGAGCATCTCGACCAGGCCGGGCTCGTCCAGCACCGGGTCGGTGTCGGGCGGGCAGACCAGGCTGGTCACGCCACCGGCCACGGCCGCGGCCATCTCGGATTCGAGCATGCCTTCGTGCTCGTGGCCGGGCTCGCGCAGGCGCGCCGCCAGGTCCACCAGGCCCGGCACCACCAGGCAGCCGGCGGCGTCGATCACGCGGCTGGGCGCGAAGTCGCGCGGCGCGCTGCCCAGCGCGATGATGCGGCCGGCCGCCAGGGCGATGTCGCAGGTCTGGTCGAAGCCGCTGGCCGGATCGATCACGCGGCCGTTCTGGATCAGTATCTTCATGGTTTCAAGCCCAATGTGCCTCTGGCGCTTGATTCATCAGCGCCAGCAGCTATCAAAATCAGAGCATTTCGGAATATGCCAGATAGTCGTTACCGCCAAGCACCGTCGCTCTGGCGGCGGCCCAAGCCAGCAGACACCGTGGAACCGGCTTTGCCGGGCCACTGGTAGCGTCCCCCCGGGGGGATGGCGCGAAGCGACTCAGGGGGGTCACGCCTCATTCCCGGCGACGATGGACATCACGGCCATGCGCACGGCGATGCCGAAGGTCACCTGCGGCAGGATCACGCTCTGCTTGCCATCCACCACGGCGGAGTCGATCTCCACGCCGCGGTTGATCGGGCCGGGGTGCATGACGATCGCATCGGGCTTGGCCAGTTGCAGCTTTTCGGGCGTGAGGCCGAAGCTCTTGAAGTATTCCTGGCTGGACGGCAGCAGCGCGCCGCTCATGCGCTCGTTCTGCAGGCGCAGCATGATGACCACGTCCGCGTCCTTGATGCCCTCTTCCAGCGTGTGGCAGACGCGCACGCCCATTTGCGACAGGTCGCCGGGCACCAGCGTGCGCGGGCCCACCACGCGCACCTCGGGGCAGCCCAGGGTGGTGAGGCCATGGATGTCCGAGCGGGCCACGCGCGAGTGCAGCACGTCGCCCACGATGGCCACCGTGAGGTTGGAGAAGTCCTTCTTGTAGTGGCGGATGGTGTACATGTCGAGCAGCCCCTGCGTGGGGTGCGCATGCCGCCCGTCGCCCGCGTTGATCACGTGCACGTGCGGCGCCACGTGCTGCGCGATGAGATAGGGCGCGCCCGATTCGCTGTGCCGCACCACGAAGAGGTCCGCCGCCATGGCCGACAGGTTGGCGATGGTGTCCAGCAGCGATTCGCCCTTGCTGGCCGAGCTGCGCGCGATGTCCAGGTTGATGACGTCGGCCGACAGGCGCTTGGCCGCGATCTCGAAGGTGGTGCGCGTGCGGGTGCTGTTCTCGAAGAACAGGTTGAAAACGCTCTTGCCGCGCAGGAGCGGTACCTTCTTCACCTCGCGGTCGTTCACGCTGACGAAGTTGGCGGCGGTGTCGAGGATGTGGGTGAGGATGCCCTTGGGCAGGCCCTCGATGGAGAGCAGGTGGATCAGCTCGCCGTTGGCATTGAGTTGGGGGTTGCGCTTGTACAGCACCGTCAGGCCTCTTGGATGTTCACGTCTTTCACGTCGAAATGGAACGCGCCGGCGTCGGTGCGGGCCAGCGCCAGCGACTGGCTGGCCGGCAGCGCCACGCGGGCGGCGGCGAAGTCCGCCTGCACCGGCAATTCGCGCCCGCCCCGGTCCACCAGCACCGCCAGCCGCACGCTGGCGGGGCGGCCGTAGTCGAACAGCTCGTTCAGCACGGCGCGGATGGTGCGGCCGGTGTAGAGCACGTCGTCCAGCAGCAGGATGTCGGCGCCGTTCACCTCGAAAGGGAGCGTGGTCTGCGCGCTCTGCGCGAGGCCCCGCTGCGAGAAATCGTCGCGGTGCATGGCCGACGACAGCACGCCGGCGTCGCCCGGCAGGCCCAGGTCCTTCTGCAGCCGCTCGGCCAGCCAGGCGCCGCCCGAGGCGATACCCGCCAGCTGCGTCTGCCCGCCGCGCAGGGCACGTACGCCGCGCAGCAGCTCGGCATAGAGCGCCTCGGCGTCGAGCGACAGCGTGCCGGTGGCACGCGGGGCGGTGGAGGGCGATGGGGGAGCGCTCATGGAAGATTCCTCAAAAACTGTTCCAGGATGATGCAGGCGGATGCGGCGTCGGCATCGCGGGCGCCGGCGGCATGGGCTTCGGTGGTGCTGTAGCGCTCGTCCACCTCGAACACCGAGAGGCCGAAGCGGCCCCGCAGCTGGCGGGCGAACTTGAGCGCGCGGGCGGTGTTCTCGTGGCTGGCGCCGTCGGGGTGATAGGGCACGCCGATCACCAGCGCATCGGGCTGCCATTCGCGGATGCGCTCGGCCACCTGGGCAAAGCGGGCATCGCCCTCGGCGCGGATGGTGGGCTGCGGCGTGGCGGTGCGCAGCAGCCGCGAGCCCACCGCCACCCCGGTGCGCTTGAGCCCCAGGTCGAGCGCCAGGAACGACTGGAAATGCGCGGGAACGGCAGCAGTAACGACGGGGGCTGGAGCAGGCGTGCTGCTCATGCCCGCCCGGCCTCGGGCGAGAGCGTCCACGCCTGCAGGCCCAGCAGGCCCAGGGCGCGGTCGTAGCGCTGGCCCACCGGCGTGTCGAAGATGACGGACAGATCGGCGCCCACCGTAAGCCAGCTGTTCTCGGCCACCTCGGACTCGAGCTGCCCCTGCGCCCAGGACGAGTACCCCAGCGTGACCAGCACCCGGCGCGGGCCGGCGCCGGTGGCCATGGCTTCCAGCACGTCCTTGGAGGTGGTCATCTCCAGGCCGCCCGGGATGGTCATGGTGGAGGCGTAAATCGATTCGTCGGGATCGATGGGCGCGCCCGTGTCGGCCGAGGCGGCCACCATGGGCTCGTGCAGCACGAAGCCGCGCTCGGTCTGCACCGGGCCGCCCTGGTAGACCGGCTCCTCGGTGAGGTCGTCGCGGCGCAGCGACAGGTCGACCTTGTCGAAAAGCCCGCTCAGGCTGATGTCGGAAGGCTTGTTGATGATGAGCCCCAGGGCCCCGCGTTCGCTGTGTTCGCACACATAGACCACGCTGCGCGAGAAAGACGCGTCTTCCACCCCCGGCATGGCGATCAGGAAGTGGTGCGTCAGGTTCATGGGCGCAGAATCGGCAGGCATTCCGCAATTTTAACGGTGAACATGGACTCCACTTTTTCTTCCGGGCTGGTCTGGTTCCGGCGCGACCTGCGGTCGGACGACCAGGCAGCGCTCTACCACGCGCTGCGCCAGTGCCGCCAGGTGCACTGCGTCTTCGTCTTCGACCGCGAGATCCTGGACCCGCTGCCCCGCGCCGACCGGCGGGTGGAGTTCATCCGTGAGTCGCTGGTGGAGCTGCATGAATCGTTGCGCAAGCTCTCGGGCGACGAACATGGCGGGCTGATCGTGCGCCACGCGGTGGCCCGCGACGACCTCCCCGCCCTGGCGCGCTCGTTGGGCGTGCAGGCCGTCTTCACCAACCACGACGACGAACCGCAGGCGCTGGAGCGCGACCACCATGTGCGGGCGGTGCTGCTGGCGCTGGGCATCCGCTTGCTGACCTTCAAGGACCACACTGTGTTCGAGCGCGCCGAGGTGCTGACCCAGTCCGGCACGCCCTACACCGTCTACACGCCCTACAAGAACGCCTGGCTCCGCAAGGTCGACGACTTCTACCTGAGCGCCTATCCGGTCGAGCGGCACGCCCGCCGGCTCGCCCCGCGCCCCGAGGGCCTGCGCGGCCCGGTCCCGTCGCTGCAGGCCATCGGCTTCGAGAAGACCACGCTGGCGCAGTTGCGCATTCCGACCGGCATGGGCGGGGCGCAGCAGTTGCTGAAGGACTTCCTGGAGCGCATCGACGCGTACGACGACGCGCGCGACTTTCCGGCGATCAAGGGGCCGAGCTACCTCAGCGTGCATCTGCGCTTCGGCACGCTGTCGGTCCGGCAGGCGGCGCGCCTTGCGCACGAGCGCAGCCGCAAGGGCAGCACCGGCGCCGCGACGTGGCTCAGCGAGCTGATCTGGCGCGACTTCTACTTCCAGGTGCTGGCGCACCACCCGCACGTGGCGGGCTCGAGCTTCAAACCCGCCTACGACAAGATTGCCTGGGAAGAGGGCAAGACGGCCGACGACCACTTCGCCGCCTGGTGCGAGGGCCGCACCGGCTACCCGCTGGTGGATGCCGCCATGGCCCAGATCAACCAGACGGGCTACATGCACAACCGCCTGCGCATGGTGGTGGCCAGCTTTCTGATGAAAGACCTGGGAATCGACTGGCGCTGGGGCGAGCGCTACTTCGCCGAAAAGCTCAACGACTACGACCTGTCGGCGAACAACGGCGGATGGCAGTGGGCCAGCTCCAGCGGCTGCGACGCGCAACCCTACTTCCGCATCTTCAACCCGATCAGCCAGAGCAAGAAGTTCGACCCGGACGGCAGCTTCATACGCCGCTACCTGCCGCAACTGGCACGCCTGCCGAATGCAGCCCTGCACGCACCCTGGCTGGCCAAGCCGATCGAGCTGGAAGCCGCCGGCGTGGTGCTGGGCCGGGACTACCCGGAACCACTGGTGGAGCATGACGCGGCGCGTGAGCGGACGCTGAAGCGCTACGCGGTGGTCAAGGGCGGTTGAACCAGGGCGGGCGAAACCGGGGCCCTTCATTCCACGGCTCAGCGTCCCTCCCTCCCTATCCCTTCAGGCTGAGCCACCCGCCCCCGTAAGCCGCAGCCCGCTTTCAACCCCACTAAAAGCACGGGCCGCACGCGGCGGTCCGTGGCCCGGCACCCGGGCGGGGATCAGGCTTCCTGCGCCTGCGCGGCCTTCTGCGCGTAGTGCTTGACCAGGCTCAGCAGTTCCTCGTCGGAATACGGCTTGCCCAGGTAGTGGTTCACGCCCAGCTCCATGGCATGGTCGCGGTGCTTCTGCGCGATGCGCGAGGTGATCATCACGATGGGCAGATCGCGCAGTGCCGCGTCGCCCCGGATGTTGCGCGCCAGATCGAAGCCGTCCATGCGCGGCATTTCGATGTCGGACAGCACCAGGGTCGGCCGCTCTTCCTGCAAACGCTCCAGCGCCTGCAGGCCGTCGGCGGCCAGCGCCACGCGGTAGCCTTCGCGCTGCAGCAGGCGCTGCGTCACGCGCCGCACGGTGATGGAATCGTCCACCACCAGCACCAGCGGCACGCTGTGCGCTTCCGCGCCCGGCAGTGCCGGGGCGCCCGCGCCCGCGCCAGCCACGGTGCCGTGCAGGGGCGTCGGCGCCTCGGCGCGGGCTTCGACCCGCGCCTGCGCGGCCGCGCGCACCTGTTCGCCATAGACCGTGGCCAGGGCCACCGGGTTGTAGATCAGCACCACGGCGCCGGACGCGAGCACGGACATGCCGGCGAGCCCCGGCAGCCGGGACAGCTGGGGCCCCAGGTTCTTCACCACCACTTCCTGGTTGCCCAGCACTTCGTCCACGTGCAGGGCGATGCGCTGCGCGGCGCTGCGCAGCACCACCACCGGCCGCATGCGGCTGGCCGGCTCGTGGCTGGCGGCCGACGACTGCAGCAGCGCGCCCGACCAGAAGAACGGGATGCTCTCGGCGCCGTCCTTGAACTGGCCGGTGCGGTAGCAGTCCTCGAGTTCGGCCACGGTGGTGCGGCGCACGATCTCCACCAGATTGGCCGGCACGCCGATCGACTGGTGACCGGCCCGCAGCATCACCACCTGCGTGACGGCCGTGGTCAGGGGCAGCACGAGGCGGAACGACGTGCCCCGGCCGGGCTCCGATGCGGTTTCGATGCGTCCGCCCAGTGCCTGCACCTCGGCACGCACCACGTCCATGCCGATGCCGCGACCCGCCAGCTCGGTCACCTCCCCGGCCGTCGAGAAACCCGGCAGGAAGATGAGCTGAGCCGCTTCGTCGGGGCCGATATCGGCAGCTTCCGGCACCAGGCCCTGCGCCACGGCGCGCTGGCGAATGCGCTCCAGGTCCAGGCCGGCGCCGTCATCGCGGAAGTCCACCGACACGTCGTTGCCCTCCTGGCGGAGCGCGACGGTGATGGTGCCCGCCGCGGGCTTGCCGGCCGCGGCCCGCTGGTCCGGGCCCTCGATGCCGTGCGCCACGCAGTTGCGCAGCAGGTGTTCGAAGGCGGGGGTCATGCGGTCCAGCACCCCGCGGTCCATCTCGATGGAGCCGCCGGAGATGTCGAGCTTGATCTGCTTGCCGGTGTCTTTCGAAGCCTGGCGCACCACGGCGTAGAGCCGCTCGGCGATGCCCTCGAACTCCACCATGCGGGTGCGCAGCAGATCGCGCTGCAGCTCGCGCGCCTGCCGGCCCTGGGCGATCAGGTCGTCCTCGGCCGACTCCACCGTGCGCTGCAGGTTGCGCTGCACGGTGGCCACGTCGTTGACCGACTCGGCCATCATGCGGGTCAGTTCCTGCACGCGGGTGAAACGGTCGAATTCGAGCGGGTCGAAGCCGGCGCCGCTGTCCTTGGACAGCGCCAGGCGCGACTGCATCTGCGACTCGGCCTGCACCTCGATGTCGCGCAATTGCTGGCGCAGCCGGTCCAGGTTGCCCGACAGCTCGTCGAGCGAGGTGCGCATCTGGCCGACCCGCACGTCCAGCCGGGACCGCGCGATCATGACCTCGCCCGCCTGGTTGACCAGCCGGTCGAGCAGCTGGGCGCGCACCCGCACCGACTGGCCGGCGGCCGCGCCGCGCGCGGCGAGCGGCCCGGTCGACAGCGGAACGCGGCGCACGGGCTGCGCGGCCGGCATCGCGGGGGGCACGGCGGCGTCCGTGCCCTCATGGCCGGCGGCAGGGTCGAACGCATCGGGCGCCGTGCCTGGCAGCGCCGCGGTGCCGGGCACCACCGCGACCGGCTCGGTCAGCGGCTGGGCGCCGATGGCGCGCAGCGCGCCGAAGTTGCCCTGCAGCCCGTCCAGATGGGCCAGCAGCGGCTCGATGTCCTGGCTGCGCGGGGCCTCGGTGTCGATCTGCTCGACAGCGGACTCCATGCGGTGCGCCATTTCCCCCAGGCGCATGGCACCGGCCAGCCGCGCACTGCCCTTGAGCGTGTGCAGGCCGCGCAGCAGTTCGCTGCGCGCTCCCATGTTGTCGGGCCGTGCCACCCACTGGCGCAGAGCGCCGCCCAGGCCCGGCAGCAGTTCAATGGCCTCTTCCTCGAAGATCGGGAACAGGTCGGGATCGATCACGTCGAGCGCATCGATGTCGTCGTCGATGTCTCCGCCCAGGGGTGGAACCGGCGCGGCGGCAAACTCATCCGTCGGGCCCGCGTCGGACCCGGCACCCACCACCGACAGCGCTGGCGCCACGTATCCGGGCGCGCCGGCAGCGACTGGCTCCGCAGGCGATGGATCGGCAGGCTCCGCGGGCGCCGGCGAATCCAGGTGCGCGAGCGGCGCGAACTCGGTCGGCTCCAGCGCGTCCCGGGCGTCGGGTCGGTCCGACGCCGGTGCGGGCAGGTCGGCCAGGGGCAGGAATTCCGTGGGCGCGAGCGAGTCGGGGAAGTTGGCGGCGGACTCGGCCGCCGCCTCGGCATCGGCCGGTCCGTGCGCGAGCGGCGCGCTGCCTGTTTCCACCTCCGTCTGCAGGATGGCGCGCAGTTGCTCAAGCACCTGGGCGTTGGGCTCCTTCAAGAAGCCGGCGGCGAACTGGTGCAGCAGGCGGCGAATGTCTTCCGCCGCCGCGCTGAACACGGCCGCCTGTTCGGCGATGCCGCGCCGTTGCAGCTGCACGTGCTGCAGCGCGTGCTCCAGCGTGCGCGCCATTTCCGACAGCGCCGCGAACCCGACGGTGGCCGAGCTGCCGGCCAGCGAGTGCGCCAGCGCCACGGCCACGTCGGGCAGCGGTTCGTGCAGCTCCAGCGCCCATTCCTGGAGCGTGGTCGCCAGGCGGCGCGACCATTCGTCCGCCTCGTTCAGGTAGACGTTGTAGAGCGGGATGCCGATGCGCAAGGTGTCGATGACCTTGACCGCTTCGTCGGCAGACGCCGCGGCGGACAGGTCCGCCGTTTCTTCGGACGATGTGTCATCGACGCCATCGGTGCCATCAACGCCATCGGTGCCATCGACTGCATCGACTGCATCGACGTCGATGTCGGCGGGCCACGGCGCATCCAGGTCCGCACGCGCATCCACGTCGGCGCCGGCATCGGTGCCGGCCTCCTCTGCGGCGGATGCCGCCGAGGTCTCTTGCGAAACGAGGTCCGGTGCATCGCCCGTTGCGTCGCCCGTGGCATCGTCCAGCGCCAGTTCCGGCGCGGGTACGCCCATGTCATCCGGGGCGGCGAGCGACGTGGCGGGCAGCGCTTCGGCGTCGCCCGCGGCCGTATCGCGGTGATCGGCCGCCAGCATGCCCTTGGCCGCCGCATCGGCGTCTTCGAGCGCGCGGGTGAAGGCGACGAAGTCGATGTCCTCCGCAAGATCCGGCGCCGGCATCGGCACAGCGCCTTCGTCGTCCAGCGAGACCGGCCAGTCCGCGAAGTCGTCTGCGAGAGTGGTGTCGGCGAAGTCGGGGGACGAAGCCGGTTCCTGCAGCGTGGTCTGCGGCCAGGCGCCCTCTTCAATGGGAGCATGCGCTTCGTCGCCGGGGAGAAGGTGTTCCACCTCCAGCGCGCTCGGCGCATCCGCCGCTGATTCGACTGGCTCGGCGGGCTCGGCGATTGGGCTGCCGGGCACTTGCAGCGGTCCGGTCCAGGTGCCCGACCGGGCTTCCTCGGCGGCCTGCTGGAAGGGTCGCGGGCTCCATGCGTTCGCATCGCCGCGTGCGATGGCATCGCCCCAGCGGCCGAAGGCCTGCAGCGACTGCTCCGACAGGTCGAGCAGATCGGGCGGGATGGGCTTTTGCTCGGCCAGCCAGGCGTTGAGCGCTTGCTCCATCGCCCATGCGGCATCGCCGAAAGGGTTCAGCCCCACCATGCGGGAGCTGCCCTTGAGCGTGTGGAACGCCCGGCGCAGCGTTGTCTGCTCGCTCAGATCGCCGGGCGCTGCCCGCAGGGCCTGGACGGCGGCGCCGCCGCTTTCCACCACCTCGCGGGCCTCTTCCAGGAAGATGTCGAGCAGTTCCTGATCTTCCTCGTCCGGCGTGGGCAGGGGAGTGGCCGCCGGCACGGGCAGCGGTTCGGGCGGAACGGCGGCTTCCAGCGATTCGACGGGCTGCAGCTCCTGCGGAGTCAGATCGAGGTCGAAATCGAAAATCGGCTCGGCGGCGGGCACCGGGGCGGGCGCCGGGTCGATGTCGGCGGGTGGCCCGGCAAAAGGCGGGGCGTCGCCCACGGGTGCCCAGGACGGTACCGGCTCGGGCTGCGGCGCGGGAGCGCCGTCGCCGACCTGCGCGAGAGCGCCTGGGTGCAGTGGCGCGGGCTCGGCGTCGAAGGCGGGCTGCGGGTGGGGCGGCGGCGCCGGCGCTTCGGCAGCGGCGGGCATCGCGGACGGGGCTGCGGCCTTTGCCACGGCGGGCCAGGGGCCTGGCTCGGCCGGGCCGTCGCCGGCGCGGCTGCGGGCGCGCCCCGTCAGCAGGCGCAATTCGCCTGCCTCCTCGTCATACACGAAGAGCTTGCGCGCCATGTTGCGCTGGTAGCTGAGCATGTCGATCAGAAAGCCCAGCGCGCCGAGGCTGTTGCCCAGCTTATCGAAGACCGCCTGCCGGTCCGGCGGAGCGACGTCGTTCGTCAGCAGGCGCTCGACCGCGTCGCGCATGCGCAGCACGGCGAGCGAAGCCTGCTCCAGGCCCAGCACCGACAGCACGCCGCGCATCTGCGCCAGCCGGTCGGGCACCGGCATCAACACCGACAGGTCGTCCGGGTCGCGGAAGAACTGGTCCATCGCCTTCTCGGCTTCACCCAGCGTGGCGCGCAGCTCGCCCACCACGCTGCCCATGGTCTGGTGGTCGCTGACACGCCGGTACAGCTCTTCCATCCAGTGTTCCAGGGGTTCTGGCTCGCCCCCCGCGACCACGCGGTCGAGCCGCTCGGCCAGCCGGGCAGCGCGCTCGGCCATGTAGTCCTGCGCGGTGTCCAGTTCCTCGAATGCGGCCTGCAGGTAGAGCACCGAGGTGGCGACCTCCATCGCCAGCGCTGGCGACGGCGGTTCGCCCGAGGCGGCGGTGGTCTCCACCGCACGCGTCAAGGCACGGGCCAGCGCCTCGCTGCCGGGATGCAGCCGGCCCAGCGAGTCGCAAACCAGGCTGAACTGGTCGGCCGAGGGCTTGAGCTTGTTGCGGTCGCCGCCGGCCAGAGCGGACCAGGTTTCGGCGGCGGCCGCGATGCGCCGGCGGGCCTGCGCCAGCACCGCCGGGTCGTAGAGGCCGTAGCGCGGGGTTTCGTAATCCACCGGGCCGAACCGGCCGAGGTCGAAGGTCTGGCGAACGGCCTGCAGCGTGGGCGCGGCGGGGCCGGCAGCGGCCTGGGTGCCGTCGGGTTCACGCGCCTGGGCGCAGAAGAACAGCAGGTCCTGCAGCAGGCGGTCCGCGATGGCGGGGTCGCCCTTGGCCAGGGTCGCGTACTGCATGAGCACGCGCGAGGCGACGCGCTTCACGTAGACGTCGGGCGTGAGCAGGCCGTGGGCGAAGGCGTCGAAAAAGCCCGCCGCGATCTTCCAGAAGGACCGCGCCTGCGGATCGGATTGGGAGGCGACAAAGCCCAGGCAGGCGTCGCGCAGCTGACCGGCCGCGGCCTGGTCGCCCAGCTTGACGATGCGCAGCACGGCATGGTCGAGCCGCGCGCGCGCAGCGGGTCCGTACGGCAGGGGCTCGGCCTCGGCCGTGAGCTGGGGCTCGCGCCGGCGGCGCTCGGTGGGCCAGAGATCTGCCGGATGCACACGCTCGGCGCCGGTCAGCGCCTGCACGTCGCGGTACTGCGGAAACAGCGCCACGGGCGAGATGTTCTTGCCCGCCAGCACGTTGTCGAGGTATTCGACCAGGGCGAAGCTGGCGCGCTCGAGCACCGATACCGCGTCGTCGCCGCAGTGCTCCGGGCGTTGCACGAAGCGCTGGACGGCGGCCTCCATCGAGCGCAGCACGAGCGCCGCGGGCGCCATGCCGACCATCTCCAGCGCGCCGCTCGCCTGGTGCAGTTGCTGGCGGGCGACCCGCAGGGCGCCGGCGTCGAGCGAGGCCAGGTCGGACTCGCGCGCCAGATCGGCCTCGCGCACGAAGCGGCGCAGCGACTTGACGGCCCCATCGAGCGATTTGCGCAGCTCGTCCAGCACCCACGCGAGTGGCCCCAGGTCCTGCTCGCCCTTCGAGCCATCGGCGTCTGTTGCGATTGCGGCGTCCAAAGATGGCATGAATTCGTCCCCGGCTGCCTCCAGCCAGTGTTTGATCGGAGAAAAAGGCGCGTCAGGCGATCTTGAACCGCGACACGGACTGCCGCAGTTCTTCGGCGATGTGCGAGAGCTCCCGCACCTGCTGGGCGGTGGTGCGGGTGCCTTCCCCGGTCTGCTCGGTCACCGCGAAGATGTGCTGGATGTTGCCGGCCACCTCGTTGGCCAGCTCCGCTTCGCGCGAGGTGGACGACGAGATCTGCTCGATCAGCTCGGCGAGGCGGCGCGACACGCGGTCGATCTCGGTGAGCGCCGTACCGGCAGAGTCGGACAGGCGCGCCCCCTCGACCACGCCCTGCGTGGAGCGCTCCATGGCGGCCACGGCGTCCTGCGTGTCGGTCTGAATGGCCTTCACCAGCGCCGAGATCTGGCGCGTGGCGTCGGCCGAGCGTTCGGCGAGGCGCTGCACTTCTTCCGCCACGACGGAGAAGCCCCGGCCCGCTTCACCGGCCGACGCGGCCTGGATGGCGGCATTCAGCGCCAGCACGTTGGTCTGCTCGGTAATGTCGGAAATCAGCTCGGTGATTTCGCCGATCTCCTGCGACGACTCGCCCAGGCGCTTGATGCGCTTGGAGGTGTCCTGGATCTGGTCGCGGATCGAGTTCATGCCGCCGATGGCGTTCTGCACGGCCTGCAGGCCGGAGTCGGCTGCCTGCAGCGACTGGCGCGCCACCGAGGCCGATTCCTGCGCCTGGGTGGAGACGTCGTTGATGCGGGTCGCCATGTCCAGCACTGAGCGGCCGGTTTCGCGGATCTCGCGCAGCTGTTCGGTCGAGGCGGCCAGCAGTTCGGTCGACGTGCTGTCCACCTGCGCCGTGGTTTGCGCCACGCGGGCGGCCGTGTTCTGCACGCTGCCCACCAGCTGGCGCAACTCTTCCACGGTGTAGTTCACCGAGTCGGCGATGGCGCCGGTGATGTCCTCGGTCACGGTGGCTTCCTGCGTCAGATCGCCTTCGGCCACCGACTGCAATTCGTTCATCAACCGCAGAATGGCGGCCTGGTTGGCGTCGTTCACGCGCTTGGCTTCCTGCTCCTGGCGCTTGGCGTCCTGCTGCAGCGTTTCGGCGGCGGTCTGGCGCGTGCGGCTGTCCATCAGCTGCACCCGCGAAATGCCGACGCCGCACAGCAGCACGAAGAGGCCGGCCACGGCCAGGGCGGCGAACTGCCCGGCACCCAGGCCCGTCTGGGCCGAGAGGCGCTCCTGCAGCGCTTCGAGCTGCCGGCGCATCGGCTCGCTGTCCACGATGATCGCGGTCTGCGCTTCACGCGCCGACACCAGGCCCTGCAGGTTGCCCAGGATGGCGCCCGCCTGCGTGCGGGTTTGCTCGTAGAGCTGGATCAGGTTGCCCAGTTGCTCGCGGGTCTGGGGGTCGCGCGTGGGGGCCAGGCGCAGGTCGGCGCTGCCGTCCAGCATGCCCTGGGCGATTTCCTTGAACGAGTTCAGGTCCTTGCCCAGCAGGAACACGGCCTCGGGGCTCACGCCCTCCATGGTCTGGAATTCGTTGGCGGACTTGCCGATGCGTTGCGTCAGCATCACGAGCTGGCCGGCGGCGGAGACGTCGGCCGCGCCCGCGTTCTGCTGCAGCTTCAGCGACGAGACGGTTTCAGCGATCTCCAGCAGATCGGACGACTGGCGGTTGATGGTGCGCAGCGCATCGCCCACCTGCGTCAGGATCTTCTGCTGGCCCATCACCACCGCGGCGTTGCGCTCGGCGCGGTCCACCAGCGGGGTCACTGCCTCGAGTTCGGGCCGGTACGACTCGCCGAGCGCCTGCACGCCCAGTTCGCTGTCGCCGCTGTTGAGGGCGCGCACGTTGCGCGCCAGCACGCCCGAACTCTCCACCACGTCGGGGAAGGCCTGCGGACTGCCCACCAGCGCCTGCGACACCGACTTGGCCAGCCGCTGCGACTGCATCAGCGATTGCCCGGTGGCGGCCAGTTGCTGCGCGGAGCGATCGGCCTGCCGCAGCACCCAGCCGGCGATGACGGCCAGCACGACCAGGCCCGCGGCCAGCAGGATCAGCAGGCGCCGCTGGTGCTGCGCCGCCGTGGCACGCCCGAGCAGCGGCAGGGTGATGAGGTCGTCGCCCGCGTCGTCCAGCCCCGGCTCCTGCGCCGCCGCAGAGGGATAGGCCGGGTAGGCCGAGGCGCCGGGGTCGCCCTGCACGCTGTTCAGGCCCTCGGCCGCGAAGCCTTCGCTCAGCAGCACGTCGCTGTCGCGCCCCGCAGGCCCCGGGCCCGACTGCGCCGGCGACAGGTTCAGGTCGGCATCCGGCTCCACGGGCTTGCGGCTGAAGAGTTTTCCGAAAGGGTTGACGACGGACATGGTGTGGCCTTGACGAAAGATTCAAGCACTGATGCTGAGAAAGGCAGGGTCCTGGGACAGGATCTGCAGGTTGAGCTCCTGCCAGCGGGCGCCCTGGGCGTCCTGGTAGGAGGTGCCGAAGAAGGCCGGCGCGGTGTCTGCGGGCGGCTCGGAGGCGACGAAGGCGTCGGTGCCGCGCAGGCCGGCCAGCCGATCCACCAGCAGGGCGACGTTGACGTCGAGCGCGGCATTGATCGCCAGCAGGCTGGATTCGGCCAACGCGGCCTCGGAGCGGGCGGAGGTCTCGCCCATCAGCCCCGCCACGTCGACCACGCCCAGCAGCGCGCCGCGCAGGTTGGTCACGCCCAGGAACCAGGGCTGCGTGTACGGCACCGGCTGCACGCCGCGCCAGGAGAAGATCTCACCGGACTGTTCGAGCGGTAGCAGGAAACGGCGCCCCGCCGCCTCGACGGCCAGCCACGACGACACGGTCGAGCCTTCGCCCCGCGCCGCCTGGAGGCGCGCCGCGAGACGGGTCTGGAGCTCCCTCAGGGCTTCGCGATTGGCCATGGGCGACGCAGCCGTTTCTTCAGTTCAACGCGTTGATCTTGGCCTGCAGTTCCGCGGGATCGACCGGCTTGGTGATGTAGCCGCGCGCGCCCTGGCGCATGCCCCACACCCGGTCGGTCTCCTGGTTCTTGCTGGTGCACATGATGATCGGCACGTCCGCGTACTGCGGGTCGCGGGAGATCGAGCGCGTGAGCTGAAAGCCGTTCTGGCCGGGCATGACCACGTCCATCAGGATGAGGTCGGGCTTTTCCTCGGCCAGGCGGCGGAAGGCTTCTTCCGCGTTCTCGGCCGTGCGCACCTGCATGCCTTTTTTCTGCAGCAGATCGGTCAGGAACATCAGTTCGGTCTTGGAATCGTCGACGACCAGCACTTTCCGGATCGGCATCAGAGAGCTCCTTGGGGGGCACTGCCAAACTGCTGCACGGCCTGCAGCAGTTGGTCTTTGGTGAAGGGTTTGGTGAGGTATTCCTGGCAGCCCACCATGCGGCCGCGCGCCTTGTCGAACACGCCGTCCTTGGACGACAGCATGACCACGGGCGTGTCGGCGAAACGCGCATTGCGCTTGATGATGGCGCAGGTCTGGTAGCCATCGAGCTTTGGCATTAGGATGTCGCAAAAGATCAGCTGCGGCTGATAGTCATTGACTTTGGCAAGGGCGTCGAAACCGTCATCGGCCAGAAGGACCTCGTGGCCGCCCTGCTTGAGAAAAATCTCGGCGCTTCGCCGGATGGTGTTGCTGTCGTCCACCACCAGCACCTTGAAGGTTGCACCCGTCGTAGTCAATGTTGCTGCTCCTGGGGATTGGTTGAAACAACGCTGGCAGGAGCCGCGTTTCAGATCAGGACCATCTCGAAGTCTTCCCATGCACGCGCCCCTGCCGGAGCAGATGCGGGGCGCGGGCACGGCACCCCGTGAACGCCATGCCATGCCGCGTTCTAGGGCGCTCCGCGCTTCGTCCTGGACCCGCCTGCGCACCGGGCACATGCGGGTCGCCGATCGATCGCAGCTTAAGGTGCGTTCACATAGAATGCAACGATTGTATCCAGGCATCTCAGCAGGATGCAGCTTCCGTGCCACGGTTTAGGCTCGCATCTGCCCATGACTCTCCCTACCTCCCTTCCCCCCGAAATCGAAGAAGCGGCGGACGCTGACGACGCCGCCTCGCCGGTCTGCGTGATGGTGTTCAACGCCAGCGACCCGAGCGGCGCCGGCGGCCTTACGGCCGACATCGCCACCATCGCCTCCGTGGGCGGCCACCCGGTTGCCATCGTCACCGGCGCCTATGCACGCGACACGGCCGAGGTGTTCGACCACTACGCCCTGGACGACGAGGCCGTTGCCGAGCAGGCCCGCGCCGTGCTCGAAGACATGCCGGTGCAGGCGATCAAGGTCGGCTTCGTGGGCACGCCCGAAAACCTCGGCGCGGTCGCCAGCGTGGCTTCCGACTACGGGGACGTGCCCGTCATCGCGTACATGCCAGACCTGTCCTGGTGGCGCGACGACCTGATCGACCAGTACCTCGACGCCTGCCAGGAACTGCTGCTGCCGCAGACCTCGGTGCTGGTGGGCAACTACAGCACGCTGCGCCGCTGGCTGCTGCCCGACTGGAGCAGCGACAAGGCACCGTCCGCGCGCGACATCGCCCAGGCGGCGTCCGCCCTGGGCGTGCCCTACGTGCTGGTGACGGGCATTCCCGCGCCAGACCAGTTCATCGACAACGTGCTGGCCTCGCCGCAGACCGTGCTGGGCTCCTCCCGCTTCGAGCGGTTCGAGGCGACCTTCGCCGGCGCGGGCGAAACCCTCTCGGCCGCGCTGACGGCCCTGGTGGCCAGCGGCGACGACCTGGCCGACGCCGCCCGCGAAGCGCTCACCTACTTGGACAGCTGCCTCGATGGGGGTTTCCGCCCCGGCATGGGCCACGTGGTGCCCGACCGCTTGTTCTGGGCGCAGCCCGACGATGACGACGAAGCCGACGACGACGACGAGACCCCGCAAGACCCCACGGCCATCGACGGCTTCGTGATGCCTCCCCATGACACCCAGCACTGACCTGAACCTTCCCCTTTTCGAACGCGCCAAGGCGCTCATTCCCGGCGGCGTCAATTCGCCGGTGCGGGCCTTCAAGGCGGTGGGCGGCACGCCGCGTTTCGTGCAGCGCGCGCAGGGCGCCTACTTCTGGGATGCCAATGGCCAGCGCTTCATCGACTACATCGGCTCCTGGGGCCCGATGATCCTGGGCCACGGCCACCCCGCCGTGCTGGAGGCCGTGCAAAAGGCGGCGCTGGACGGCTTCAGCTTCGGCGCGCCCACCGAGCGCGAGGTCGATCTGGCCGAGGCCATCCTGCGCCACGTGCCGTCGATGGAGATGATCCGCCTGGTCAGCTCCGGCACCGAGGCCGGCATGAGCGCCATCCGCCTGGCGCGCGGCGCCACCGGCCGCAGCAAGATCATCAAGTTCAACGGCTGCTACCACGGCCATGCCGACGCGCTGCTGGTCAAGGCCGGCTCGGGCCTGGCCACCTTCGGCCACGCCACCAGCGCCGGCGTGCCGCCCGAGGTGGTGCAGCACACGCTGGTGCTCGAGTACAACGACATCGCCCAGCTCGAGGAAGCCTTCGCGCTGCACGGCAGCGAGATCGCCGGCCTGATGATCGAGCCCATCGCCGGCAACATGAACTTCGTGCGCGCCAGCGTGCCCTTCATGCGCCGCTGCCGCGAGCTCTGCACGCAGCACGGCGCGCTGCTGGTGTTCGACGAGGTGATGACCGGCTTCCGCGTGGCCCTGGGCAGCGCGCAAAGCCTCTATGCACGGGACATTCCCGGCTTCCGGCCCGACATCACGGTGCTGGGCAAGGTGATCGGCGGCGGCATGCCGCTGGCGGCCTTCGGCGGGCCGCGCGCCATAATGGAACAGCTGGCGCCGCTCGGCCCGGTCTACCAGGCGGGCACCCTCTCGGGCAACCCGGTGGCCACCGCCTGCGGCCTGGCCACGCTGCAGGAAATCAGCCGCCCCGGGTTCTACGAAGCGCTCGCCGCCCGCACGCGCAGCCTGGTCGGGGGCCTGGCGGGCGCCGCGCAGGCGGCCGGCGTGCCCTTCAGCGCCGACTGCGAAGGCGGCATGTTCGGCTTCTTCCTGCTGCCCGAGCTGCCGCAGAACTACCCCACGGTGATGACCACCGATGGCGCCCGCTTCAACGCCCTCTTCCACGGCCTGCTGGAGCGCGGCGTGTACATCGCGCCCGCGCTCTATGAAGCCGGCTTCGTGAGCGCGGCCCACACCGAGGGCGACATCGAAGCCGCCGTGGCCGCCGCGGCCGAGGTGTTCCAGACCTGGGCTGTCCGCTGAAGATGTTCGCCCTGCTGAAGATGGTGGCGTGCGGCCTGGTGCTCGCGCTCAATACCGTGGGCTGCTTCTCGCTGATGATGCCTTTCGCGCTGGCCAAGTTGGTGCTGCCCTTCGCGCCCGTGCGGCGGGTGACCGACCGCGCCCTGGCCGCCCTGGCCGAGCTGTGGATCGGCATCAACAACCTCTGGATCGGCGCCGCCAACCGGGCGCCCTGGCAGGTCTCGGGCCTGGAGGGCTTGAGCCCGCGCCACTGGTACCTCGTCACCTGCAACCACCAGAGCTGGGTGGACATCGTGGTGCTGCAGCGCGTATTCAACCGGCGCATTCCGCTATTGAAGTTCTTCCTGAAGCGCGAACTCATCTACGTGCCGGTGATCGGCCTGGCCTGGTGGGCGCTGGACTTTCCCTTCATGCGCCGCAGCAGCGGCGGTGCCAGTGCCCGGCAGGACCTGCGCGCCGCCAAGGCCGCCTGCGAGAAGTTCCGCCGCATGCCCACGGCGGTGATGAACTTCTCGGAAGGCACCCGCTTCACGCCCGAGAAGCAGGCCGAGCAGGCATCGCCCTACCGCCACCTGCTGGTGCCCAAGTACGGCGGCATGGCCACCGCGCTGCAGACCCTGCACGACCAGCTCGATTCGGTGCTGGACGTGACCATCGCCTACCCCGACGGCGTGCCCAGCTTCACGGACGCCCTGTCCGGCCGGCTCGGCCACGTGGTCGTGCATGTGCAACGGCGCCCGGTGCCGGCGGCCGTTGCGCGGGCCGGCGCGCGCAACGCCATGCAGGAATGGCTGGACGGGCTCTGGCGCGAGAAGGATGCGCGGCTCGATGCCTGCCTGGGAACGGCACCTGCCACCCCTCGCCAGGATCATCAAAAACCATAGCACCATGCGCAGTCAGGGTGGGCGCCAGCGGGCGATTGGACTCTGAAAATCGCCCCAGGCTCATCGCTGGCGCCGCGACACAGGCACCCCCAAAAGAAAGCGGCCCCCGAGGCCGCTTTCTGTTTCTGGACCACCGGCCCACCGCAGGCGGCCGGCCAAGCGCTGCGCCGGGATCAGTGCCGGAAGTGGCGCACGCCGCTGAACACCATGGACACGCCGCGCTCGTCGGCCGCGTCGATCACTTCCTGGTCGCGCATCGAGCCGCCGGGCTGGATGACGCAGGTCGCGCCGGCATCCACCACCACGTCCAGCCCGTCGCGGAAGGGGAAGAAGGCATCGCTCGCCACCACCGTGCCCTGCAGCGACAGCTTGGCGTGTTCGGCCTTGATGCTGGCGATGCGGGCGGAATCGAGGCGGCTCATCTGGCCGGCGCCCACGCCCATGGTCATGCCGCCCTTGCAGAAGACGATGGCGTTGCTCTTGACGTATTTGGCGACCTTCCAGGCGAAGAGCAGGTCTTCCATCTCTTCCAGCGTGGGCTGCTTTTTCGTCACCACCTTCAGGTCGGTCAGCGCCAGCTCGTGGTTGTCGGCCGACTGCAGCAGCATGCCGGAGCCGATGCGCTTGGCGTCCATGGCGTTGCGGCCACGGCTCCAGGCCGTGGTGCCCTCGTGGCCGGGCAGCGCGATCTGCATCAGGCGCACGTTGGTCTTGGGGCGGAAGATCTCCAGCGCCTCGGGCGTGAAGGCGGGCGCCATGAGCACCTCGACGAACTGCTTGACGACCAGTTGCGCGGCGGTAGCGTCCACCGGGCGGTTGAAGGCGATGATGCCGCCGAACGCGCTGGTCGGGTCGGTCTGGAAGGCCTTGCCGTAGGCGCTGGCGGCATCCAGCCCCACGGCCACGCCGCAGGGGTTGGCGTGCTTGACGATCACGCAGGCCGGCGCGTCGAAGCTCTTGACGCATTCCCAGGCGGCGTCGGCGTCGGCGATGTTGTTGTAGCTCAGCTCCTTGCCCTGCAGTTGCTCGCCGGTGACGATGGAGCCGGGCGCGGGGTAGAGGTCGCGGTAGAGCGCCGCCTGCTGGTGGCTGTTCTCGCCGTAGCGCAGGTCCTGCACCTTGACGAACTGGCCGTTGCTCTGGCCGGGGAAATGGCTGCGCTCGGGCACGTAGGTGTCGGACAGCTTGTCCGCGTCGAAGCTGACGGACGAGAGGTAGTCGCTGATCGCGCCGTCGTACTGCGCGATGCGGTTGAACGCGGCCACCGAGAGCTGAAAGCGCAGCTTGTCGGACAGCTTGCCCGCCGATTTCAGCTCGCCCAGCACGGCGCCATATTGGTCGGCCGAGGTGACCACGCCCACGTCCTGCCAGTTCTTGGCGGCGCTGCGCACCATGGCCGGGCCGCCGATGTCGATGTTCTCGATGGCGTCGGCCAGCGTGCAGCCGGGCTTGGCGACCGTGGCCTCGAAGGGGTAGAGGTTCACCACCAGCAGGTCGATGGTGTCGATGCCGTGCTCCTTCAGCGCCGCCATGTGGGCGGGCAGGCCGCGGCGCGCCAGCAGGCCGCCGTGCACCTTGGGGTGCAGCGTCTTCACGCGGCCATCGAGCATCTCGGGGAACTGCGTCACCTCGGCCACCTCGGTGACGGGCAGGCCCTGGTCGGCCAGCAGCTTGGCGGTGCCGCCGGTGGACAGCAGGCGGATGCCGAGGGCATGCAGCGCCTGCGCGAATTCGACGATGCCGGTCTTGTCGGAGACGGAAAGGAGTGCGTTCATGGATTCAACGGAGGGTTTTTGAATGAAATCGGGCTCCCGCGCGTCAAACATCGGCGCTGGCAGCTACTATTTTTATAGCAGTGGGAATCGACGGCCGCGTCAGAGCAGCTTGTGCTCCACCAGCTTCTTGCGCAGCGTGTTGCGGTTCAGCCCCAGCCATTCGGCCGCGCGGGACTGGTTGTTCTCGGCGTGGGTCATCACCACCTCCAGCAGCGGCTTCTCGACCAGCCGCACCAGCATGTCGTACATGCCGTCCGGCGCCTCGCCTCCCAGGTCGCGAAAGTACCCCTGCAGGTTTTCGCGCACGCATTCCTCAATATGTTTCTTGCTCATGCATTCGCTCTCTCGGGTCCGCGTCGGCGTCGCTGGCGGGGGGCAGCCGGTCCATCGATGCGCCCAGGGCATCGAAGTAATCGGCCACCGCCTGCCACTGGGCCGCGCAGTCCTCTATCGTGTTGATGTGTTGCCTGAAGGCCTCGCCGCCGGGCAGCGCCCGCACGTACCAGGCGATGTGCTTGCGCGCGCTGCGCACGCCGGTCGGCTCGCCATAGAGGCCGTAGTGGTCCTGCAGGTGGTCCAGCAGCAGGCGCCGCACCTCGGCCACCAGCGGCGGCGCCAGGTGCTCGCCCGTGGCCAGGTAGTGGCCGATCTCGCGGAAGATCCACGGCCGGCCCTGGGCGGCGCGGCCGATCATCACCGCGTCGGCGCCCGTGGCGGCCAGCACCGCCCGGGCCTTTTCGGGCGAGGTGATGTCGCCGTTGGCCACCACCGGCACGTTCACCGCGGCCTTCACGGCGGCGATGGTGTCGTACTCGGCCTGGCCCTTGTAGCCCTGCTCGCGCGTGCGGCCGTGCACGGTGAGCATCTGGATGCCCACGCCCTCGAACGCGCGGGCGAGCTGCACTGCGTTCTTGTGCTCCTGGCACCAGCCGGTGCGCATCTTCAGGGTGACCGGCACATTGCGCGGCGCGCAGGCATCGACCACCGCCTGCGCGATCTCGATGGCCAGCGCCTCGTTCTGCATCAGCGCCGAGCCGGCCCACTTGTTGCAGACCTTCTTGGCCGGGCAGCCCATGTTGATGTCGATGATCTCGGCGCCCCGGTCCACGTTGTAGAGCGCGGCCTCGGCCATCATGGCAGCGTCGGTGCCGGCGATCTGCACGGCGATGGGACCCGGCTCGCCCTCGTGGTTGGCCCGGCGCGAGGTCTTCAGGCTGTTCCACAGATCCTTGCGCGAGGTCACCATCTCGCTGACCGCATAGCCCGCCCCCAGCGCCTTGCACAGCTGGCGGAAAGGCCGGTCCGTCACGCCCGCCATGGGAGCGACGAACAGACGATTCGCCAAGGGAATATGGCCGATGTGCATGGGGTCGGGGGGAAGGGGGAGGCAGCGCGTGCTGAAAAAGGAGGCAGGATTGTAGCCGCCCGGCCATGCCGGCAGCCGGGACGGCGCCCCGCGACAGCCTGTCTGCCGGCCCGCCGGCCGTGGGCGCACCGCCGCACGGGGCGCCGGGCTACACGGCCGCGCGGCCGGGCCGACCTACACTCCCGCCCAGCTATGGAACTCTGGATGAATCACCTCATGGACGTGCTGGCCCTGCCCCAGTTCGGCCTCAGCACCGTTTTCGTGGTGTCCTTCATCTCGGCCACGCTGCTGCCCCTGGGCTCGGAGCCGGCGGTGTTCGGCCTCATCAAGATCAACCCGGAGCTGTTCTGGCCCGCCGTGCTGGTCGCCACCGCCGGCAACACGCTGGGCGGCGGGGTGAGCTGGTGGATGGGCCTGGGCGCGCACAAGGCGGTGGACAAGGCGCGGGGCTTCCACAAGGAACCGCGTGCGCTGAAATGGCTGGAACGCTTCGGCCCCAAGGCCTGCCTGCTGAGCTGGCTGCCGGTGGTGGGCGACCCGCTCTGCGCGGTGGCCGGCTGGCTCAAGCTGCCGTTCTGGCCCTGTATGGCCTACATGGCGGTGGGCAAGTTCGCCCGCTACCTGGTGATGACGGCCGGCCTGCTCTACTTCTGGCCCGGCGCGGTGCCGCACTGAACCGCCCCGGCGATTGCTATCGAATCAATAGCTATCCGCGCTGATTCCATCAGCGCCGGAGGCCACTTTTGCCACAAGGCCGGCGGGTCCGGGCTCAGAATTCGGTATGCAGCCGCACGGAGCCGACCTTCACCGGCCCCCGGTCGGCGTTGTAGGCGGGGTTGCGGATGTACTGCCAGTCCAGCGTGATCCAGGCCGCCTTGGCCAGCTGGACGTTGTAGAACGTCTCATAGATCATTTCCGGCCGGTAGCTCAGCCGCCCGTCGCCGATGAAGAAGCCCGTACCGCCGGCTTGCAGGTAGCGGCGGTGCACGCCCGAGAGGCCGTTGCGTGCGAAGGCCGCGCCCAGTGTGTCGCCGCCCCGGCCCCAGGCCGTGCCCTTGACCAGCGCGCCGCCCGAGAGCGAGCGCTCGATCTCGGTGAAGGCATAGGTTTCGGTCTTGCCGTCGGCCCGGCTGGCGCGCAGGAAGACGCCCGCGTCGTCGCTGGCGGCCTGCTCGAGGTTGACGCCGAAGCCGCCCTTGCCCTGCACGCCGGTGCGCACGTCGTTGATGTCCGGCAAGCCGCCCGTGCGGGCAGCGAGGTTGAGCGCGTCCTGGAAGCGCGACATCCGCGCCCGGTTGTGGAAGGCCAGCAGCCGCACCGTGCCCGGCCGGCCGCCCAGCGTGTGCGCGTGCTCCAGCTCGATCTGGTCGCCGTAGTGGCGGAAGATGCCGTGGTCCAGTTGCTGCTGGTTGGGCTCGCGGGGCTGGATGAACCGGCCGGCACGCAGGGCCCAGTCGTCGTGGTTCCATTCCAGCGCCGCGCCCCAGGTGTAGCCCCGCGCATCGGCCGCGAAGTCATAGGCGCCGTGCGTCATGACCGACCAGTTCAGGAACTGCGTGCGCGGGTCGTGGCTGTAGGCGTTGGCATCGAAGATATCGGTGACCGACAAGTTGCCCGCCGTCAGCACCAGCCGGCGCTTGTCCACCATGCCGGCCAGCTGGTTGGGGCCCGACTCCACCGCCTCCTGCTCGCCGCCCAGGCCCCAGGTCTGGCGCAGGAAGAGGCGGGCGCGGTAGAACTTCAGCTCGGGCCCGGAGGTGCGCGCCATCTCGCCGTTGGTGAGGCCGCCCAGGCCGGTCAGGTTGGACAGCGGCACGCCCTGCGCCGCCTCGGGGTTGAAGTACAGCTCCCCGCCCGTCCAGGGCCGCCAGCCCAGGAAGGCCGTGGCCGTGAACGAATAGCTGCGCTCCTTGTCAGGCGACAGGCTGTTGGCGCCGGAATACGCGGCGGAGAACGGGCGCTTGCCCTGCCAGACGTAGGTGGACTGGAACTTGGCGTTCCAGCTCTCCGCCTCCACGGCGTCGGCACCCTGGGCCTGCCCCACCAGCGGCATTAAGGCGGCAGCCAGCGCAGCCGCCCCCCTGCCCCAACCCAGCGCCAGCCGGCGCGCCACGAAACCATTCCAACGCATGTGAACTCCTGGCGAGCGCACCGACTGCGCGCCCCGCCTCGAACCAGCCTCTAGGGGCCGCCAGCCCCCTCCTCGCCACATTCTGGCGTTGCTGTATGACAACCGTGTGCCGCGGGCGTGCCACAGCGCCAATAGCTATCAAAAACGTAGCATTGTGCGCCGGAAAATCAGGCGCTACAGCCTGATTTGGCACGAAAATTTCGTCACGAACGCGCCAGCAGCACGCGCCGGCGCTGCAGCCCGCCTTCCAGCGTGTAGAGCGCCAGCGCCGCCCAGATCAGCGCAAAGCCCGCGAGCCGCGCCGGCTGCACGGTTTCGCCGAACAGCCACACGCCCAGCGCGAACTGCAACGTCGGCGAGATGTATTGCAGCACCCCCATGGTCGCCAGGGGAATGCGCCGCGCGCCGGCCGCGAAGAGCAGCAGCGGCACGGCGGTGATCGGGCCGGCCGCGAGCAGCCAGCCCAGCGTGGCGGCGTCGGCATGCACCCAGGCCGCCTGGCCGGTCACCGTCCACCACGCCAGCAGGCCCAGGGCCAGCGGGGCGAGCAAGGCGGTTTCCAGCGCCAGCCCTTCGATGGCGCCGAGCACCGCCGTCTTGCGCAGCAGGCCATAGAACCCGAAGGTGATGGCCAGCACCAGGGCGATCCAGGGCAGCCGGCCGGTCTGCACGGTGAGCCACAGCACGCCCGCCGCCGCCACGGCCAGCGCCATCCACTGCCCGCGCCGGGGCCGCTCGCCCAGGAACACGCAACCGATGGCCACGCTCACCAGCGGCAGGATGAAATACCCCAGGCTGGCATCCACCACATGCTGGTGATGCACCGCCCAGATGTAGACCAGCCAGTTGGTCGACAGCAGCAAGGCCGAGAGCAGGAATGCCGCCACCACGCGCGGCTGGCGCCGCAGCGCGCCCACCCACGCGAGCTGCCTGCGCGCCACCAGCACCACGCTCACGAACACCAGCGACCAGACGGTGCGCTGCATCACCACCTCCAGCGCCGGGATCGAGGCCACCTGGTGGAAATAGACGGGGAAGATGCCCCACGCGACATAGGCGAGGGTGGCGTAGAGGATGCCGATGTGCATGGGCGACAGACCTGTGGAGGGGATGCTCTGCACGCCCGCGGCTACGGGCGGCTATGCGCTCAGGGTGCCTGTCAGGTCTTAGACGTTGAAGAGGAAGTTCATCACATCGCCGTCCTTGACGATGTACTCCTTGCCTTCGGCGCGCATCTTGCCCGCGTCCTTGGCGCCCTGCTCGCCCTTGAAGGCGATGAAGTCGTCGAAGGCGATGGTCTGGGCGCGGATGAAGCCGCGCTCGAAGTCGCCGTGGATCACGCCGGCGGCCTGCGGCGCGGTGGCGCCCACGGGCACGGTCCAGGCACGCACCTCCTTCACACCGGCGGTGAAGTAGGTCTGCAGGCCCAGCAGCTTGAAGCCGGCGCGGATCAGGCGGTTCAGGCCGGGCTCGTCCTGGCCCATCTCGGCCAGGAACAGGTCGCGGTCTTCGTCGCTCATCTCGCTCATCTCGGACTCGATCTTGGCGCAGATGGCCACCACGGGCGCGTTCTGCGCGGCGGCGTATTCCTTCAGGCGGTCGAGCAGCGGGTTGTTCTCGAAGCCGTCCTCGGCCACGTTGCCCACGAACATCGCCGGCTTGGCGGTGATCAGGCAGAACTGCTTGAGCAGCGGCGCGTCTTCCTTGCTGACGGCGATGGTGCGCGCGGGCTTGCCTTCGTCGAGCGCGGCCTGGATGGGCGTGAGCAGCGCGACGATCTTGGCGGCTTCCTTGTCGTTGCCCGACTTGGCGGCCTTGCTGTAGCGGTTCAGGGCCTTCTCCACCGTGGCAAGGTCTGCCAGGCAGAGTTCGGTCTGGATGACCTCGATGTCGGCGATCGGGTCGACGCGGCCGGCCACGTGGATCACGTTCGGGTCTTCGAAGCAGCGCACCACATTGACGATGGCGTCGGTTTCGCGGATGTGGGCCAGGAACTGGTTGCCCAGGCCTTCGCCCTTGGAGGCACCGGCCACCAGGCCGGCGATGTCCACGAATTCGACGATGGCCGGGACGATCCGCTCGGGCGTGATGATGCCGGCGAGCTGCTGCAGGCGCGGGTCGGGCACTTCCACCACGCCGGTGTTGGGCTCGATGGTGCAGAAGGGGTAGTTCTCGGCGGCGATGCCGGCCTTGGTGAGGGCGTTGAAGAGGGTGGACTTGCCGACGTTGGGCAGGCCCACGATGCCGCATTTCAGGCTCATGGCAGGGCTTTCAGGGTTCGGGGAGACAAACCGTCGATTTTACGGCGCCCGCCTGGCGAGTGCCGAGCCGCACGTTCGCGCCCCCCGCTGCCAGGGCGCGAAACGCCCCCGGAGCTCAGTCGAAGCGCAGGTCGGCGGCGATGGGCTGGCCGACGCGCAGCACCCGCCCGGCGCCCTGCAGCACGATGGCGTTCATGCCGAAGGTGATGGCGCCGTCCAGCCGCCGGTCCTGCCGGTAGCGGCGCAGCGTGTCGCCCACGGCCGGGGTGCTTTCGGCGGTGGCGGGGTCGATGTCGGGAATGGGGCAGCGGGCGCAGGGCTTTACCAGCTGCAGATGGACTTCGTTCGCCGCCACGCCGTCGTCCCCGCCGATGTAGAGGGTGTCGATGCGGTCCTCGTCGTGGTCGCCCACGCCGTCGATGACGACGTTCGGCCGGAAGCGCTCCACCCCCACCGGGGCGCGGGCCTGCGCCCGCAGCCGCTCGTTCAGCCCGTCCATGGAGGCCTGGCTGGTCACGAGCAGCGGAAAGCCGTCGGAGAACTGATTGAGGGCGTCGATGCCCGCCGTCCACCGGGGGCTGGAGAGGCGCCGGTGCGTGGGGTCGAACCGCACCAGCCGGCAGGGCTGCCCGAGGAATTCGCTGAACCAGTGCGCGGCCGGGGCGCCCATGTCCTGCGCCGGCATCGCGTCGCCCCAGACCGACACCGTCGCGGTGCCGGCCACCTCGCCCAGCGAGAGGGCCAGGCTCGGCATGCCTGGCGCGTCCAGCGTGAGCGCCTGCGCGCCGATGCGCGGCCGCACCAGCGCCATGCGGGCATGTTCGCGCTGGGTGAGGAAGACGCCTTCGGCATCCACGACCATGAAGGCCCGGTCCCACTCCAGGCCGGTGCCGGTCAGCAGGGCTTCGCGCACCTCCACCGCCGCGCACGACTTGATCGGGTGGACGAAAAGGCGCGCGATGGTGCCGGAAAGGTCATGGTGGGAGCGGAAGGTCACGCGGGCGTCCTGGCGGCGAAGGCGGAAAGCAACAGGGAAAGAGGCGGCGGTTCGGCGGCGAAACCCGGCATTCTGCCCGTGCCGCCGGGTCATCGGGGGGCATGGTACGGGCCTCCTACAATCCCGGCCATGGCGCAAACTTTCGATGTCTGTATTCGCGGAGCCGGCGTGGTCGGCCGCACGCTCGCGCTGCTGCTGGCCCGCGAGCGCCTGCGGGTGGCCTTGGTGGCCGCTCCGTCGGCTCCGTCGGGCGAGGCAGGCCGCCCTGCTGGCGACGACGTGCGCGCCTATGCGCTCAATGCCGCGTCCCGCAGCCTGCTCGAATCGGTGCGCAGCTGGCCCGACGCGGCCCATGCCACGGCCGTGCGCCACATGGAGGTGCAGGGCGACCGGAGCGGACGGGTCACCTTCGACGCCGGCCCGCAGCAGGGCGACGCCCTGGCGTGGATCGTGGACGTGCCCGCGCTCGAGTCGCGGCTGGCCGACGCCGTGCGCTTCCAGCCGCAGGTGGAGCTGGTACCGGCACCGGTGCCCGCCGCGCTGACGGTGATCTGCGAAGGGCGCGCCAGCCGCACCCGCGATGAGCTGGGCGTGGAATTCGACGTGACGCCCTATGCGCAGCACGCCATCGCCACCCGGCTGCACTGCGAACGGCCCCATGGCGAGGTCGCCCGGCAGTGGTTCCTGCCGGACGGCATCCTGGCCTTTTTGCCGCTGGACGGCGCCCAGGGGAACTCCGTGGCCGTGGTGTGGTCAGTCTCGCAGGAGCGCGTGGCCGAGGCCATGGCGCTGGACGCGGAGGCTTTCGCCCAGCGCCTGCAGGAGGCCAGCGAGAACGCACTGGGCGCGCTGCGGCCGATCGGCGGCCGCGCCAGCTGGCCGCTGCAGCAGGCCCGGGCCCGCCGCTGGTGCGGGGTGCTGCCCGTGCAGCCGGCCCGGGGCGCGCAGCGCACCTGGGCACTGGCGGGCGATGCGGCGCACACGGTGCATCCGCTGGCCGGCCAAGGGCTGAACCTGGGGCTGGCGGACGCGGAATCGCTGGCGCGCATGGTCCGCACGCGCGACTACTGGCGCGGCGTAGGGGATCTGCGCGTGTTGCGTCAGTACGAGCGCGAGCGCAAGGCGGCGCTGCTGCCAGTGGGCCTGGCCATGGACGGCCTGCAGCAGCTCTTCGGCCGCAGCGAGGGGGCCGTGCAGAGCCTGCGCAACTGGGGCATGCAGGGTTTCGAATTCAGCGGACCGCTGAAGGACTGGGTGGCGCGCCGCGCCATGGGCACGCCCTGAAGGCCGCCTGCGACCCCGGGGCCACGCGGCGATGATGTGGAAGATGACGACGGTAACCAACGATGCGACGGGCATGAATCGACAGAAGGACACGACTTTGCAAGCCACCAAATTCCTCCCCGCGCTGCTGGCACTGGCCGCGCTGACGTGCAGCTTCGGCGCCAGCGCCCAGCATGCGGCGATACGCAAGTCGCTGGAGCAGCGCATTCCGCAGCTGGGCAAGGTCGACGAGGTCCAGGCCACGCCCATGAAGGGTCTCTACGAGGTGCGGGTGGGCACCGACGTGTTCTACACCGACGCGCAGGGCAACTACCTGATCCAGGGCGAACTGATCGACACCAAGGCGCGCCGCAACCTGACGGAAGACCGCATCAACAAGCTGACGGCGATGGATTTCTCGGCGCTGCCCTTCCAGGATGCCTTCACCATCGTGCGCGGCAACGGCAAGCGCAAGATTGCCGTGTTCGAAGACCCGAACTGCGGGTACTGCAAGCGCTTCGAAAAAGACCTGCAGAACGTGGACAACGTGACGGTCCACCTGTTCCTCTATCCCATCCTGAGCCCGGATTCGGCCGAAAAGTCGCGCAACATCTGGTGCGCCAAGGACCGCGTGGCCGCCTGGCAGGACCTGATGGTGCGCGACAAGACCCCGGAGGCCGCCAGCTGCGACACGGGCGCCCTGCAGCGCAACCTGGCCTTCGGCAAGAAGCACAAGATCACCGGCACGCCGACCGTGCTGTTCGCCGACGGCACGCGCGTGCCGGGCGCGATCGGCGCGGCAGACATCGAAAAGCGTTTTGCCGAACTGGCCAAGGCCAACTGACCGCCGGCCACCCGGCTCCACCGGCCGCCGCATGGGCGGCCTTTTTTCATTGCCCCGCGTGCGCCGCGCGACCTGACCGACGCCCTACCCCATGCCCGCCCCACGTCCAACCGCTTCTTCCGCCCCGGTTCACTACCGCGTAGAGCCCGCCGACCTGCACGCCCATCTCTTCGCCGTCACGCTCACCGTCGCCGCGCCCGCGCCGCGGCAGGAACTATCGCTGCCGGTATGGATTCCGGGCAGCTACCTGGTGCGCGAGTTCTCCAAGAACCTGCAGTCGCTGCGGGCCACGCAGGGCGGCCGCCCCGTGGCGCTGACCCAACTCGACAAGCACCGCTGGCAGGCGCAATGCAGGAAGGGCCAGCCCCTGGTGCTGACCTACGAGGTGGCGGCGTATGACACGTCGGTGCGCACGGCCTGGCTCGATGCGTCGCGGGGCTTCTTCAATGGCACCAGCCTGTGCCTGCGGGTGCATGGCCAGGAAGACGGCCCCCACGCCCTGGAGCTCGTGCGCACGCCGGCGGTGGCCGGCTGGTCGGCCGCCACCGGCCTGGCGCCCGCCAAGGCCACGCGCAACGGCTTCGGCACCTACCTGGCGGCCGACTACGACGAACTGGTGGACTGCCCGGTGGAGATGGGCACGTTCTGGAGCGCGCGCTTCAACGCGGCGGGCGTGCCCCACCGGGTCGTGGTGGCCGGCGCGGCGCCTTCCTTCGACGGCGAGCGCCTGGTGGCCGACATGCGCCGCATCTGCGAGCACCAGATCCGTTTCTGGCACGGCACGGGGAAGGCACCGCATGCCAGCTACGTCTTCATGCTCAACGTGGTGGACGACGGCTACGGCGGGCTGGAGCACCGCAACTCGACCGCGCTCATCTGCGGGCGCCGCGACCTGCCCCGCATGGGCGAGGCCCGCGCGCCGGAGGGCTACACCACGCTGCTGGGGCTGGTGAGCCACGAATACTTCCACACCTGGAACGTCAAGCGGCTGCGCCCGTCCGAATTCGCCCGCTACGACTATGCCCGGGAGAACTACACCCAGCTGCTGTGGTTCTTCGAGGGCTTCACCAGCTACTACGACGACCTGCTGCTGCGCCGCTGCGGCCTGCTGGACAACACGACCTATCTGCGTCTCTTGACCAAGGCCATTCAGCAGGTGCTGCAGGCGCCGGGCCGGCAGGTGCAGTCGGTGGCAGAGGCCAGCTTCGATGCCTGGGTCAAGTACTACCGCCAGGACGAGAACACCGCCAACGCCACGGTCAACTACTACACCAAGGGCTCGCTGGTGGCGCTGTGCCTGGACCTCGCCCTGCGGCGGGAAGGCCGCACCTCGCTGGACGAGGTGATGCGCGGCCTGTGGCAGCGCTGCGCGGGCGGCCCGATGACCGAGGCAGACCTGCTGCAGACACTCCAATCGCTGTCGGGCCGCGACTGGTCGCGCGAGATCGCCCAGTGGGTGCACGGCACCGGCGAGCTGCCCCTGGCCGAGCTGCTGCAGGCCCACGGCGTGACCCTGCATGAAGAGCCGCCCCAATGGGCGCAGCGCCTGGGCTTGCGGGTGAGTGAAACCCAAGGGTTGCAGGTCAAGGTCGTGCTGCGCGGCGGGCTGGCCGAGCGGGCCGGCTTCATGGCGGGCGACGAGTGGCTGGCGGTGGAAGTCCAGGGCGGCACCTGGCGGCTGATGAAGCTCGACGAGCTGCCGCTCTATGCGGGCTCGGCCGCCGAGGTGACGGCCTGGGTGTCGCGCGACCGGCGCCTGCTGCGCCTGCCGCTCGGCCTGCAGCCGGCGGCCGGCCGGCCGGCCGACACCGTGCGCCTGACGGTGGCGGATGCCGCGCAGGCCGAGCGCTGGCTCGCCGCCGCCTGAGGGGCGCGCTTGAGCCGGTGCGGGGGCCTTGGGTATAGTCTGCCGCACCATCACAACGAAAGACGGAGACATCTTGGCCTACGAAGTCATCGAAGTCCGCACCGAGGCGGACAAGGTCGGCATCATCACGCTGAACCGGCCCAAGCAGCTCAATGCGCTGAACGACCAGCTGATGGACGAGCTGGGCGAGGCGCTGCGCGCGTTCGACGCGGACGAAGCCATCGGCTGCATCATCATCACGGGCAGCGAGAAGGCTTTCGCGGCCGGCGCGGACATCGGCGCCATGGCCAAGTACAGCTTCGCCGACGCCTACAAGGGCAACTACATTACGCGCAACTGGGAGCACATCCGCTCCATCCGCAAGCCGGTGATCGCTGCCGTCAGCGGCTTCGCCCTGGGCGGCGGGTGCGAGCTGGCCATGATGTGCGACTTCATCATCGCCGCGGACAATGCCAAATTCGGTCAGCCCGAGATCAAGCTGGGCGTCATTCCCGGCGCCGGCGGCACCCAGCGGCTGCCGCGCGCGGTGGGCAAGTCCAAGGCCATGGACATGGCGCTCACCGGCCGCATGATGGATGCCGTGGAGGCCGAGCGCGCCGGGCTGGTCAGCCGCGTCGTGCCGCTGGACAAGCTGCAGGAGGAGGCACTGGGTGCGGCCCTCATCATCGCGGGCTTCTCGCAGATCGCCGTCATGGCCGCCAAGGAATCGGTCAACCGGGCCTTCGAGGGCGCGCTGTCCGACGGGGTGATGTTCGAGCGGCGTCTCTTCCAGGCGCTCTTCGCCACCCAGGACCAAAAAGAAGGCATGGACGCTTTCCTGAACAAACGGCCCGCGAACTTTACGCACCTCTGAAATCTGCCCTATAATTCGGGGATTCGGTGGTATAGCTCAGTTGGTTAGAGCGCAGCATTCATAATGCTGATGTCGGTGGTTCAAGTCCACCTACCACCACCAAACAGGAAACCCACAGTGCGCGCACTGTGGGTTTTTTCTTTGGGCCGGCCGGTTTGCCGCCCACCCAGCCACTGCGCATGGGCGCCATGCCTGCCTTTTTAGAATCGACGCCTTCAGCCCCTGGATGTACACCATGAATCGCTGTCTGCCCCTTCACTTCACCGCCCGGACCGTTTCCGGCATTGCCGCCCTCGTGCTGGGCGCCCTGTCGGCGCCGGCAACGGCGCTGGCCCAGGATGTGCCGCCGGGCCTGGGCATCGTGCGCAATTTTCCCGATGCTTCCCTGCGCGGCACCCTGGTCGTGCAGAGCACCGTGGAGGCGCAACTCAATGGCCAGTCCATCCGCATGGCCCCCGGCATGCGGCTCTTCAGCCCGCAGAACAGCCTGGTCTTCCTGCATACGGTGATCGGCCAGCGGTTCCGCGTGAACTACGTGCTGGAAGCGAGCACCGGCATGCTGCTGAGCGCCTGGATCCTGACCGAAGGCGAAGCCAGGCAGCCTCGCAAGGGGAGCGACACGGTCGAGCGCAACTTCCGCGCCGAATCCGATACCGCGCCCGCCCGGCGCTAGCCCCGCGCGCCCTGCACCGGCGCGGATGACCGCCCGCGCGCATGCGCTGCCGATGCCTCCCTTGATCAGCCAATTGCACCGGCACGCCCGCCCTGCACTCCCCGGATTCTTGCCATGCCCAAAAAAGTCTTCATCAAAACCTTCGGCTGCCAGATGAACGAGTACGACTCGGACAAGATGGCCGACGTGCTGCATGCCGCGCAAGGCTACGAGCCCACCGGCAACATGGAGGAGGCCGACCTGATCCTCTTCAACACCTGTTCGGTGCGCGAGAAGGCGCAGGAGAAGGTGTTCAGCGACCTTGGCCGCATCAAGCACCTGAAAAGCCGTGGGGTGAAGATCGGCGTGGGCGGCTGCGTGGCGAGCCAGGAAGGGCAGGAAATCATCAAGCGGGCGCCGTACGTGGACGTGGTCTTCGGCCCGCAGACCCTGCACCGCCTGCCAGACCTGCTGGCCGAACGCGAGCGCCTGCAGCGGCCCCAGGTGGACATCAGCTTCCCCGAGATCGAGAAGTTCGACCACCTGCCGCCCGCGCGAGTGGAGGGCGCCAGCGCCTTCGTGTCGATCATGGAAGGCTGCAGCAAGTACTGCAGCTACTGCGTGGTGCCCTATACCCGCGGCGAGGAAGTGAGCCGCCCGTTCGACGACGTGCTGGTGGAAGTGGCGGGCTTGGCCGACCAGGGCGTGAAGGAGGTCACGCTGCTGGGCCAGAACGTGAATGCCTACCTGGGCAAGATGGGCGGCACGGCCGAGGTGGCCGACTTTGCGCTGCTGCTGGAGTATGTGGCCGACATTCCGGGCATCGAGCGCATCCGCTACACGACCAGCCACCCGAACGAATTCACGCCCCGCCTGATCGATGCCTATGCGCGCATCCCTAAGCTGGTGAGCCATCTGCACCTGCCGGTGCAGCACGGCTCGGACCGCATTCTGATGGCGATGAAGCGCGGCTACACGGCCATGGAATACAAGAGCACGGTGCGCAAGCTGCGGGCGATCCGCCCCGACTTGGCCATGAGCAGCGATTTCATCGTCGGCTTTCCGGGAGAGACGGAGGAAGACTTCCGTAAGATGATGAAGCTGATCGACGACGTGCATTTCGACAACAGCTTCAGTTTCATCTTCAGCCCCCGCCCGGGAACGCCCGCCGCGGGCCTGCACGACGACACGCCGCACGAGGTCAAGCTGCGCCGCCTGCAGGAACTGCAGGCGGTCATCAACGGCAACATCAAGTCGATCAGCGAGAGCCGGGTGGGCACGGTGCAGCGCATCCTGGTGGAGGGCGCCTCCAGGCGCGACACGTCCGAGCTCATGGGCCGCACCGAGTGCAACCGGGTGGTGAACTTCGTCGGCCAGCCGCGGCTGGTGGGCCAGATGGTCGATGTCACCATCACCGAAGCCAAGGCCTACACCCTGCGCGGCGAGGTGGTCACGGCGGAGGCGCCGCTGGCGGCGTGACGGCCGGCTGAGATCCCCACCCCCGATGAGCATGTCCGTACGTCACCCCAAGGTCGCCTCGCTGAACGGCCTGTCGTTCCAGCAGTTGCTGTTGCTGGCCTTTCTTCTCATCGCCGGGTTGCTGGGGGCCAGTTCGCTGCGCGCCATCTTCACGCTCGAGCAGTTGATGGGCCAGAGCCGCCAGGGCGCGGCCGAAGCCATTCAGCTGAGCGCGGCCGCACGCAACCTCACCGCCCGCAGCCAGACGCTGGAACGCGCCGCCCGCCAGTCGCTGGTGCTGGCCGATGCGCAACTGCGGCGCCGCTTCGAGGAAGGCGCCCGGGAGGCCCGCGAGATCCTGCAGCGGCTGGAACTCAACGGCCTGCCGCTGGAGCAGTCGCGCCGCTGGCAGGCGCACCTGGCCGAAGTGGCGGTGCTGCTGGATGCACCCGCCGCCCAGTCGCTGGAAAACGAGCGCGTGGTGGCGGCGATGTTCCTGGAGATCGACGCGCTGAATGCGCTGATCTCGCAGGAGGTGCAGGACATCAATGCCCGGCGCAGCAGCGCGCTGCAGGACCAGATCGAGGCCAGCCGCCGGGAGGTGACGCACCAGGTGGTGGGAGTGATCGTGCTGGCGCTGGTGCTGGCCCTGCTGCTGGGCGTTTGGCTGGCCCGCCCCTTCAAGCGGCTGGAGAACGCCATCCGGCTGCTGGGCGACAACGAGCTGGACAAGGCCGTGGACATCGCCGGGCCGGTGGACATCCGCCGGGTGGGCCAGCAACTGGAATGGCTGCGCGTGCGGCTGCTGGAGCTGGATGCGGACAAGGCGCGCTTTCTGCGCCATGTCTCGCACGAGCTGAAGACGCCGCTGGCGTCGCTCCGCGAAGGCGTGGCGCTGCTGCAGGACGGCGTGACGGGCGAGCTGAACGCCGGGCAGCGCGAAGTGGTGACCATCCTGCAGCAGAACACCCTGGTGCTGCAGGGCGAGATCGAAGCCCTGCTGCGCTTCAACGCCGCGGCGTTCGAGGCGCGGCAACTGCGCCGCAGCAACACCGACCTGCTGGCCCTGCTGGAAGCGCAGGTGGAAGCGCAGCGCCTGCAGTGGCAGGCCCGCAAGCTCGAAGTGACGGTGGAGGGCAAGCCGGTGACGCTGCCGCTGGATGCGGACAAGATCGCGTCGGCCGTGGGCAACCTGCTGTCCAACGCGATCCGCTTTTCGCCGCAAGGCGGGGCCATTCGCATTGTTTTGTCACATCTGCCCGGCCGCATTCGGGTGGACTTCATCGACCAGGGCCCGGGCGTGGACGAGAATGACCAATCCCGGATCTTCGAGCCCTTCTACCGCGGCGTTCGCCAGCCGCAGGACGCCGCCCGCGGCACGGGCATCGGCCTGTCCATCGTTCAGGAATACCTGACCGCCCATGGCGGACGGGTGGAACTGGTGAAGGACGGCGACCGGACCCCCTTTCGCATCGAATTGCCCCATGCCACCTAGCCTTCGCCCCTTGAGCCATCTCCGCGCCTTGCTGGCAGCGCCTGTCGCCGCACTCGCGCTGGGTCTGGCGGGCTGCGCCACCGTCGAGGCCGAAACCGCCTGTGCGCCACAGGCCGCGCCGGCGGCAGCCGCGGCGGCAGCCGAAGTGCAAGCCCCCACCCCGGCCGTCCCGGCACCGGAGGCGGCGCCGGAAGAGGCCGTGGCCGCATCGCCCGCGGCCAGGCCGCAGGAGCCGCGCCAAGCCACGATGGTGTCGCAGCTGCTGGCGTTTTCCGCCCGGGTGGCGACCTTGAACGGACCTGAACTCTCCGTCGAGATCGCCCGGCTGACGCCGGTGCAGGACGAGTCGATACAGCGCCAGCTGGAGCTGGCCATGGCATTGGGCCAGACCCGCCAGCCGGTCGATACCGCACGCGCCCTGGGACTGGTGCAGCGGGCGCTGTCGCAGAAGGGGCTCACCGCGGGCCAGCAGGCGTTCGGCCGCTTGCTGGAGACGCGGTTCCTGAACACGCGGCGGCTGGAAGACCTCGTGGACCGGCAGGCGCAGCAGCTGCGTGAAGCCCAGCGGCGCAACGACCAGTTGAACGAACGGCTGGAGGCCATGCGAGCCATCGAGCGCAGCCTGAACGCCCGGCCGGGCGCGCCCGCCGCTCCGGTCGGCCGGCCGGCCACGCCCTGAACCGAGACCCTGCCATGCCCGCGCCCAAATCCACGCCGTCTTCCAGCAAGCCCCGCATTCTGGTGGTGGACGACGATGCCGACATGCTGCGGCTGCTGTCCCTGCGCCTGCAGGGAGCCGGCTATGAGGTGACGGCCGTCGGTTCGGCCGAAGCCGCCCTCGCCCAGCTCGATACAGACCGCCCGCAGCTGGTGCTGAGCGACGTGCAGCTGCCCGGCCGCGACGGGTTGGCCCTCTTCGACGAAGTGCGTGCGCGCCACCCTTCGCTGCCGGTGATCCTGCTCACCGCCCACGGCACCATTCCCGACGCCGTCGAGGCGACGGCCCGGGGCGTCTTCACCTACCTGACCAAGCCGTACGACGGCAAGGCGCTGATCGAAAAGATCCACCAGGCCTTGGCGCTCAGCGCCCCGGTCACGCAGAACAGCCATGCCAACGAGACCTGGCGCTCGGACATCGTGAGCCGGTCCAACCGCATGGCGGAGGTGCTGGCCGAGGCGCACATGGTGGCCCAGTCGGACGCCAGCGTGCTGCTGCTGGGCGACAGCGGCACGGGCAAGGAGATGCTGGCACGCGCCATCCACAAGGCCAGCCCCCGGGCCGCCAAGCCGTTCGTGGCGGTCAACTGCGGCGCCATTCCCGAAGCCCTGCTCGAGTCGGAGCTCTTCGGCCACGTCAAGGGAGCGTTCACCGACGCCGTCAGCAACCACAAGGGCTTGTTCCAGGCGGCGGACGGCGGAACGCTGCTGCTGGACGAGATCGGCGACATGCCGCCGGCCCTGCAGGTCAAGCTGCTGCGCGTGCTGCAGGAACGCGCCGTGCGCCCCGTCGGCTCCAGCCAGTCGCTGCCGGTGAACGTGCGCATCATCTCCGCCACGCACCGCGATCTGGAAGCCGCGATGGCGGCGAGCCAGTTCCGGGAAGACCTCTACTACCGGCTGAACGTGGTGACGCTGTCGCTGCCCACCCTGGGCGACCGCCGCGAGGACATCCCGCTGCTGGCCAACCATTTTCTCGATCTGCTGGCGCGCAAGTACGCCAAGCGGCTGTCCGGCTTCTCGCCCGAGGCGTTGAAGGCGCTCACCAGCGCCTCCTGGCCGGGCAACGTGCGCCAGCTCTTCAACGTGGTGGAACAGGTCTGCGCGCTGTCGACCACGCCCCTGGTGCCCCTGGGGCTGGTGCAGCGTGCGCTGCGCACGCCGGCCGTCCAGGTGTTGAGCCTGAGCGACGCCCGCCAGCGGTTCGAGCGGGAGTATCTGGTGGACCTGCTGAAGATGACCGACGGCAACGTGGCCGACGCGGCGCGCCTGGCGCAGCGCAACCGCACGGAGTTCTACCGGCTGCTGCAAAAGCATGCCCTGACGCCCGGGCAATTCAAAAACGATGGGGCGTCTGCCGACGATGTCGCTGAAGAGCGACACGATTAAGTCGTTGATTTCAAAGGAAAACGCAGTTCACGGGATGCGGCAGGTCGCTGTTTTGCGACAAAAACCCGTGTTTTGGGGGTCATCCGGTCAGCGCGGCCGGCGAGCAGCCCGCTAAATCGCTCCAAGCACTTGATTGTTAACGCTTTTTTGCGGTTGGCACGGGGTTTGCCCTATGTACCGCATGAACCAAGCGCGTAACCCCTCTTCAGCCACCCGCACCTGCTCGCCCGAAGCGGTGCCGGCGGGCGCTTGGCTGCCTTCCGACGCAACCCAACGCAGTGAGCACCCCATGGATCCACATATGTCTTCACGGACTGGATTGGCTGACGCAGCTGCTCCAGATGCCGCCGCTGTCGCCCGCCTGGGCTCCAGCTATCCCGCACCGGTCGCCTCGACGCGCAGCCCGCTGCGCGAGGACCGCCACCCCAACTCCCTCACGGCCCCCCCGGTGCACCGCGGTTCCATGCCCGCCCGACCCTGGCGCGGTTTCTGGAACAGCGTGAGCACTGCCGCGCTGATGCGCCTGACGGGCCGTTCGAAGGCAGCGCGCACCACCGAGCCGGAACAGACCTGGCAAGCCGCGGCACGTCAACGCCGCACCGTGTTCCTGCTGCTGGCCCTGGTCAGCAGTGCGCTGGCGACGACGCTGTTCGCCGGCGTGCAGCCCAACTATGAAAGCGCATGGCTCGAGTACGGCCAGCTCGCGCTCTTCGCCCTGCTCTCGGCCTGGGTCGTCTCCGGCTTCCTGACCGCTCTGATGGGCTTCTGGGTCATGCTCAAGGGCGACCGCCATTCGCTGTCGGCTCGCAGCGTGGACAGCCACAGCCTGGCCCCCGATGCCCGCACCGCGATCATCATGCCGATCTGCAACGAAGACGTGGCCACCGTGTTCGCCGGCTTGCGCGCCACCTGCGAGTCTGTCGCGGCCACCGGCCACGGCAAGACCTTCGACGTGTTCGTGCTGTCGGACAGCTACGACCCCGCCATCGCCGCCGCCGAGCGCGCCGCCTGGGAGGAACTGCGCTCCGCGCTGGCAAGCAGCCCGAAGCAGCCCCAGGTCGAGGTCTACTACCGCCTGCGCACCCGCCGCACCCACCGCAAGGCCGGCAACGTGGCCGACTTCTGCCGCCGCTGGGGCAAGGATTACCGCTACATGGTGGTGCTGGACGCCGACAGCGTGATGAGCGGCGACTGCATCGTCTCGATGGCCAAGCTGATGGAAGCCAACCCCCAGGCCGGCATCATCCAGACCGCGACCCAGGCCATCGGCCACGTCACCCTGCACGCCCGAGCACAGCAGTTCGCCTCGCGCGTCGGCGGCCGCCTCTTCACCCTGGGCATGCAGTACTGGCAACTGGGCGAGTCGCACTATTGGGGCCACAACGCCATCATCCGCGTCGAGCCCTTCATGCAGCACTGCGCCCTGGCCCCCATCAAGGGCACGGGCGGCCTGGCGGGCGGCATCATGTCGCACGACTTCGTCGAGGCCGCACTGATGCGCCGCGCCGGCTTTCACGTCTGGCTCGTTGCCGACCTGGTGGGCAGCTACGAACAGCAACCGCCCGATCTGCTGGCCGAGCTGCAGCGCGACCGCCGCTGGTGCCAGGGCAACCTGCAGAACGCCCGCCTGATGGCCGAGCCCGGCATCCACCCTGTGCACCGCTCCATGTTCGTCACCGGCGCCATGGCTTATCTGTCCGCTCCCCTGTGGCTGGCTTTCATCACCCTGGGCACGGCTCTGTGGCTGTCGGGCGCGCGCTTGGTGGCCGACTGGAACATCCTGCCCAGTGAACTGGTGGGTCTGTGGGCCTGGACGCTGTGCATGCTGTTCCTGCCCCGCATCCTGGGCGTGACCGCCATCCTGATGCGCCGCGAGCAGCAGCAGTACGGCGGCACCGCCAGCCTGTTCAAGAGCGCCGTGCTGGAGAGCGTGCTCGCGATCCTGCAAGCGCCCATCCGCATGCTGGCCCATTCGCTGTTCGTCGTGGTGGCCCTTACCGGCATCAAGCTGGACTGGAAGTCGCCCCCCCGGGAAGCCGCTGCCGTGCCATGGAGCGAAGCGGCCCGCAAGCTGGCGCCGATGAGCCTGGTGGTGGCGGCCCTGGCCGTGGCCGTGGCCTTCGTCGACGGCAGCGCGCTGGTGTGGCTGCTGCCGGTCGGCCTGCCCCTGGCCCTGTCGATTCCCCTGACCGTGCTGACCAGCCACATCGGCGTGGGCGAAGCGGCCCGCTCGCAGCGCCTGCTGCTGATCCCCGAGGAATCGTGGTCGCCCCCTGTGCTGCGCCGCGCCTGGCTGCACGCCACCCGGCTGGCAAGGCCCGTGCTCAAGGTGGCCTGAGCGCGCCTGACAACGAAAACGCCCCGCGATGCGGGGCGTTTTTCATGGGGCGCCGGCATCGGCCCCCCGGGCTCGGCGCGTCAGAAGCGGGGCATGCCGCCCATGCCCGGCAGGCCACCCTTCAGGCCGCCCATCTTTTTCATCATCTTCATCAGGCCGCCGCCCTTCATCTTCTTCATCATCCCCTGCATCTGCTCGAACTCATTGAGCAGCCGGTTGACTTCCTGCACCTGCACGCCCGCGCCACCGGCGATGCGCTTCTTGCGCGTGGCCTTGATGAGTTCGGGCTTGCGCCGCTCCAGCGGCGTCATGCTCTGGATGATGCCTTCCTTGCGGCGAATGTCGCGCTCGGCCTTGTCCATGTCGACCTGGCCGGCCTTGGCCGTCAGTTGGGAAGGGAGCTTGTCCATCAGGCTCGACAGGCCGCCCATCTGCTTCATCTGCTGCAGCTGCGCCAGGAAGTCGTTCAGATCGAAGCCGTCGCCGCTCTTGACCTTGGCGGCGAGCTTCTGGGCGGCCTCCATGTCCACGCCGGCGCTGACCTGTTCGACCAGGGCCACGATGTCGCCCATGCCGAGGATGCGGCCTGCATGGCGCTCCGCGTCGAACACCTCCAGGCCGTCGATCTTTTCGGACACACCCGCGAACTTGATGGGCGCGCCGGTCACCTGCCGCACCGACAGCGCCGCGCCGCCGCGGGAATCGCCATCGAGCTTGGTGAGCACGATGCCCGTCAGCGGCAGGGCTTCCTTGAAGGCGCGGGCGGTATTGATCGCGTCCTGGCCCTGCATGGCATCGACGACGAACAGCGTCTCGATGGGCTTGAGCGCTGCGTGCAACTCCTGGATCTCGCGCATCAGCACTTCGTCGATCGCCAGGCGGCCGGCCGTGTCGACCAGCAGCACGTCGAAATAATGCTTGCGGGCATAGTCGAGCGCGGCATGCGCGATGTCGAGCGGCTTCTGGTCGGGCGTGCTGGGGAACCACTCCGCGCCCGCCTGGCGCGTCACCGTCTTCAGCTGCTCGATGGCGGCCGGCCGATAGACGTCCCCGGACACCGTCAGCACCTTCTTCTTGCGCTTCTCGATCAGGTGCTTGGCCAGCTTGGCGGTGGTGGTGGTCTTGCCGGCGCCCTGCAGGCCGGCCATCAGGATCACGGCCGGCGGCTGTGCGGCGAGGTTGATGTCGGCGATGCCCTCGCCCATCGTGGCCGCCAGCTCGCGGTTGACGATCGACACCAGCGTTTGCCCGGGCTTGAGCGAACCCAGGACCTCCTGCCCCAGCGCCTTTTCCTTGACGCGGGCGATGAAGTCGCGCACCACCGGCAGCGCCACGTCGGCCTCGAGCAGCGCCATGCGCACTTCGCGCAGCATGTCCTGGACGTTGGACTCCGTGATGCGGGCCTGGCCACGCATCTCCTTGACGAGTCGGGTGAGTTTGTCGGTAAGAGCGGAGGCCATAGGGATCATTTCCGATGGGCCGGCCCGTGGATCGCGGCCGGCGGCCTTGCCTGCCGAAGGCGGGCGAAAGGCTAAACTGTGAACCCATGATTTTACCCAGCACGTCCCTGCCCGGCTGGCTGCTGGCCCTGGCCGCGGCAGCGGCTTACGCGCTGCCGGCAGCCGCAGGAACGCGGCTGGGCGCGCGGGGCGGCCGGCTCGCGCTGGGGCTGGCCTGGCTGCTGCACGGGGCGGTGCTGACCTGGGGACTGGTCGGGCAGACACCGCATTTCGGCTTCGGCCCCGCGCTGTCGATGACGGCCTGGCTGGTGCTGACGGCCTACGTGGTCGAGCGGCAGCTCTTTCCGCAGATGCAGGCGCGCTGGACCCTTGCCGCGCTGGGCGCCGCCACGGTGATCCTGGCGATGGTCTTCCCGGGCCAGCCGCTGCACGTGACGGCCTCGCCGTGGCTGCCGCTGCACCTGGCGCTGGGCATCGCTTCCTACGGGCTGTTCGCCGCCGCGGTGGTGCACGCCTGGCTCATGACGCGGGCTGAACGCCACATCCGGTTGGCGTCGGACTCGCACAGCGGCATTCCCCTGCTCGCGCTGGAGCGGCTCACTTTCCGTTTCGTCACGGCCGGGTTCGCCCTGCTGTCGGCCACGCTGATCGCCGGCTGGCTGTTCGGGGAGATGCTCTACGGGCGCGCCTGGCGATGGGACCACAAGGCCGTCTTCTCGCTGCTGTCCTGGGTCACCTTCGCCATCCTGCTGGTGGGCCGGTCCCGCTTCGGATGGCGCGGACGGGGTGCGGTTCGGGTGCTCTACACCGGCGCGGCACTGCTGCTGCTGGCCTATGCCGGCTCGCGCTTCGTGCTCGAAGTGGTGCTGGGCCGCACGCTATGAAGTACCTTCTGCTGGCCGCCCTGCTGGTGGTCGCCTGGGCCATCTGGCGCCACCAGCGGCGTAGCCCTCCCCCTGCGGCCACGCGCCGCCCGCCGCCTGCCCTGCCCGTGGACCAGATGGTCGCCTGCGCGCACTGCGGCACGCACGTTCCGCAGTCCGAGGCGCTGATGGACGGCCCCCATGCCTACTGCAGCCCACAGCACCTGCAGCGGGGCCCCGCTTGAGAGCGCCGCCCGCCACGCCGTGCTGATGCAGTCACGCCCTGGCACCGCCGACGGCCCGTTCCTGCGCCTCTGGCATGGTTTCCTGACGGGCCGCGTGATGGTGGCGCTGGCGCTGCTGTTCCTGCAGGGCCTGGGCGCCGCGTTGAACCAGATCCACGAGCCCGTGCTGATGGCCTTGTGCGTGGGGTACCTCGTCGCCACGGCCGCCTTGCGCATCTGGGCCCACCACACACCGCCGCCGCCGCACGCGGGCGCGCACTGGCTCCCATCGGTCGGCGTCGATCTGGCGATGTTCACCGCCATGCAGACGCTGCACGTGGGCGCGATGAACTTTGCCCCGCTCTTCGGCTTGCCGATCCTGATGGCGGGCGTGATGGGCACGCTGACGCTCGCCCTGGGCACGACGGCAGCCGCCACGCTGCTCACGCTGGCCGGCGTCTGGTGGATCGGAGACCGATCGGGCGGGGACCTGACCCAGCGCTATCTGCAGGCTGGCCTGACCGGCACGGGCTATTTCGTCGTCGCCTACCTCGTTCACCAACTGGCAACGCGATTGATCAGCGTGCAGCAGGCCGCCCAGCAGAGCCAGATGGCCGCGCGCGCGCAGGAAGCGGTGAGCGCGCGCATCATCGAGAACCTGGCGGATGGCGTGCTGGTGCTCGACCGTGACAACGTGGTGCGCATGGCCAATCCGGCCGCGCTGCTGCTGCTCGGCCATGAGACGCCGCTGGCGGTGCCCTTCGCCCTCGCGGCCACCGAAGACTGGGCCCCGCTGCGCACGCTGGCGCGGCGCACCTTCGGGCATGAGCAGCCGCAGTCTGCGGACGTCGACATTCTGCAGGCCGGCCAGAGGCCGCTGGGGCTTCGCGTGCGCACCTGGCTCACGTCCAATCCCGGTGACGCGCCTTCGTCCAGCGGCGGCCAGCCGCTTTGCGTCATGTTCCTGCACGACCTGCGGGAGATGGAAGCCCGCCTGCGCACCGAGAAGCTCGCCGCCATGGGCCGGATGTCCGCCGCCGTCGCGCACGAGATCCGCAACCCGCTGGCGGCCATCATGCAGGCCAGCGCCCTGCTGGAAGAAGACCTGAGCGAGCCCACCCACCGCCGCCTGGCCCAGATGGTGCAGCAAAACGGCGACCGGCTGGCGCGCATCGCGGAAGAGGTCCTGGACATCGCGCGGGTGCAGCACCAGATCAGCCACGCGCCCGCGGCCGTGCTGGCACTGGACGATGCGGTGGCCCAGGTCTGGAACGACTGGCGCGCGCAGGACCCTGCCCGGCGGGTCGCCCAGCTGTCGCTCCAGGCCGCCGACATGCAGGTCGAGTTCGATGCCGACCACCTGCGGCGGGTGCTGGTCAACCTGCTCGACAACGCGCTTCGGTACATGGGCCCCCACGCCGACTCGCTTTTCCTGGAAACGTCCATGACGTCGTCGGGCCACCTGAGCCTGCAGGTGTGGAGCGACGGGGCGCCGCTGGACAAGTCGGTGGAGCGCCACCTGTTCGAGCCGTTTTTCTCGTCGGAGAGCCGCTCAAGCGGCCTGGGCCTCTATATCTGCCGAGAGCTGTGCCAACGCCATGGCGCCTCGATCGGCTACCAGCGCTCATCGCGCGAACTGGCCGGGCGCGGCACCGTCAGTGGCAATGCGTTCATCGTGAGCTTCCGCAAGGCCGTGCGGCCGACCTCCGGCAAGACCGCGCTGTTTGACACAATCGTCGTTTGACGCCCGCCTGGAACCATGAACCCCGCTGCCTCCATTCTTGTCATCGACGATGAGCCCGATCTGCGGACGCTCTACGAGCTGACCCTGCTGCGCGAGGGCTACCGCGTCGAGACCGCGGCCACCGTGGCCGAAGCGCGCGAGCAGCTCAGTGCCAAGCGTTTCGACGCCGTCATCACCGACATGCGGTTGCCCGACGGCTTCGGCATGGAGCTGTTGCAGGACCTGCGCAACCAGAACCGGCGCGAGCGCTGCGTGGTCATGACGGCTTACGGTTCCGCCGAGAACGCGGTGGAGGCACTGCGCTGCGGCGCGTTCGACTACTTGACCAAGCCGGTGGATTTGCGGCAGTTCCGCTCCGTCGTCGCCTCGGCGGTGCAGGACCCGGGCCACACCACCGCCATGCGGGTGGCACGGGGCGCCGGCGCCCCGCGCCTGGCAGGAGGCGCGGGCGATGCCCACAAGCCGACCTACGCGCTGCAGCGTCTGGTCGGCGAATCGGCCGCGATGCAGGACGTCAAGCAGCGCATCGCCAAGGTCGCCCGCAGCATGGCGCCGGTCCTCATCCGGGGAGAGTCGGGCACCGGCAAGGAACTGGTCGCGCGCGCCCTGCATGCCAGCAGCCAGCGCAACGAGGGCCCGCTGGTCGCCGTGAACTGCGGAGCCATTCCCGAAAACCTGTTGGAAGCCGAATTCTTCGGGGCCCGAAAGGGGTCATACACCGGCGCCTCGCAAGACCGCGACGGTTACTTCCAGGCCGCACGCGGCGGCACGCTCTTTCTCGACGAGATCGGTGACCTGCCGCTCGCGATGCAGTCGAAGTTGCTGCGGGCGATCCAGGAACGCTCCGTCAGGCCCCTCGGCTCGACGCAGGAAGAGCCTGTCGACGTGCGGATCGTGAGCGCCACCCACCGCGATCTGGCGGCGGACGTTCAGGCTGGCCGCTTCCGGCAGGATTTGTACTATCGGCTGAACGTCATCGAACTCATGATTCCGCCGCTGCGCGAGCGGCTCGAGGATTTGCCGGCGCTGTGTGCCGCCCTGCTGAGCCGCATCGGGCAGGAATCCGGCAGCCCGGTGCCGCGCCTGACGGACGACGCGCTCCGGCAGATCGCGCGCTACCCGCTCACCGGCAACATCCGCGAACTGGAAAACCTGCTGCATCGGGCCGTGGCCCTGAGCGACGGGCAAGACCTGGTGATGGAAAGCCCGGCATGGTCCGCGCCTCCCTCCAGCCCGCAGGAGGCCCAACCCTTGCAGGCCCCTTCTGCCGCCGAGGGCGACAAAGCGGCGCCAGCGGTGGATGCGGCAGGCGTGCCGCCGACCCTGCCCCACGACCTGCAGGCCTGGCTGGACCAGCAGGAGCGCGAGATCCTGGTGCGGGCTCTGAAGGAGACCGGCTTCAATCGCACGGCGACGGCAGCGCGCCTGGGCATCAGCCTGCGGCAGATCCGCTACCGCATCGAACGGCTGAACATAGCCACGCCGCATGCGAGCGAGGGGGCCGACGATGGCCTCTGAGCCGGCGCCCACCCCCCACCTCTGGGACGGCGGCTGGTATCTACCGGCGCGGCGCTGCGTATCCCCGAACTTTGGCCCGCGGCCGGAGGGCGCGGTCATCGACCTGATCGTGGTGCACTCCATCAGCCTGCCCCCCGGCCAGTACGGCGGTCCGGCCATCGAACAGTTGTTCACCAACACGCTGGATTGGGACGCCCACCCCTACTTCCAGTCCATCCGCGGGCTGCAGGTGTCAGCCCACTTCCTGATCCGCCGCGACGGCACGCTGCTGCAGTTCGTCGACGGCCTCCAGCGCGCCTGGCATGCCGGCCCTTCCGCCTATCGGGGCCGCAGCAATTGCAATGACGATTCGATCGGCGTGGAGCTGGAAGGGCTGGAGGGGTCCACTTTCGAAGCACCGCAGTACGACACCCTGGCGACGTTGTGCGGCCACATGGCCGAGCGGTTTCCCATCGCGCACGTTGCCGGCCACGAGCATGTGGCGCCCGGGCGCAAAAACGACCCGGGACCGGGGTTCGATTGGGCGCTGGTGCGACGCCGGCTGGGCTGGCCGGCTGCCTCTTTTCCAGCAGGTTGAACAGCCGACCACGGGGCGTTCCCGCCTGTCGCGCATCCGGGGCCGGACGCACGTAGGAGAAAAACGCCAGTTGCATCGCGCTCGTCCGCGCCCAAGCATCTTCTGAAGCGCGAACGCTTTTTTCCCTCTGAACTGCTGCGAGAATAGCGCCCCCGTCCCTGGCGCAAAGGTCGGGGCACGCGCCTGAAACCGTCGGTTTCTGACCACAACCGCGCAATGCCCCTACCATCACGAAACACTACATGTAGTGTCTTGCGCCACCCCCACACCCCAGATATAGTGTTGGCAGGCACCTGCTGCCACTCCATTTCGCGCGCCATGCGGCACCTTTGCTGCCCGCATGGCCCTTTCTCCCCGACAGCCACAGAGGATCCGATGCAAGCTGCGCTGAACACCCCCGTCCTGGACGCCAACCGCTCCCCTTCGTCGTCGCCCGACGCCGACGAAAACACCGGTCTGCCCACGCAAAACACCCTGTCGCACTACCAGATCATCCGCCGCAACGGCGCGGTGGTTCCGTTCGAGCCGCAGAAGATCGCCGTGGCGTTGATGAAGGCGTTTCTGGCCGTGCACGGCACCCAGGGTGCGGCCTCGGCCAGCGTACGCGAAGTGGTGGATGCGCTGACCCAGGCGGTGGTGCGCGGCCTGCTGCGTTCGCGCCCCAACGGCGGCACCTTCCATATCGAGGACGTGCAGGACCAGGTCGAGCTGGGCCTGATGCGCGGCGGCCACCATGAAGTGGCCCGCGCCTACGTGCTCTATCGTGAGCGTCGTGCCCAGGAACGCGTGCACCACCAGGAGAAGCTGGCTCCCGCCATGCCCGCGCTGCGCGTGATCGACAACGGCCAGCGCGTGGATCTCGACATCCTGCGCCTGCACCAACTCATCGAATCCGCCTGCGCCAACCTGGGCGCCGACGTGCAGGCCGCGCCCATCGTGGCCGAGACGATGCGCAACCTGTACGACGGCGTGCCCATGGACGAGGTCTACAAGGCCTCCATCCTGGCCGCGCGCACGCTGATCGAGAAAGATCCCGACTACACCTACGCCACCGCCCGCCTGCTGCTGCACACCATCGTGCGCGAAGTGCTGGGCCGCGACGTGGCTCCGGCCGAGATGGGCGACGCCTACCAGGCCTACTTCCCGACCTTCATCCAGAAGGGCGTGGACAACGAGCTGCTCGACCCGCGCCTGCTGGAGTTCGACCTGGTGCGGCTGGGCAAGGCGCTCAACGCGCAGCGCGACCTGCAGTTCGATTACCTGGGCCTGCAGACCCTGTACGACCGCTACTTCCTGCACGTTCGCAAGGACCGCATCGAGCTGCCGCAGGCGTTCTTCATGCGGGTGGCCATGGGCCTGTCGCTGAACGAGTCCGACCGCGAAGCGCGTGCCATCGAGTTCTACGAAGTGCTGTCGTCGTTCGATTTCATGTCGAGCACGCCCACGCTGTTCAACAGCGGCACGCTGCGCTCCCAGCTGTCCTCCTGCTACCTGACGACCGTGCCGGACGACCTGGACGGCATCTATGAGTCCATCAAGGAAAACGCGCTGCTCTCCAAGTTCGCGGGCGGCCTGGGCAACGACTGGACCCGCGTGCGCGCCCTGGGCTCGCACATCAAGGGCACCAACGGCGAATCGCAAGGCGTGGTCCCCTTCCTGAAGGTCGTCAACGACACGGCCGTCGCCGTGAACCAGGGCGGCAAGCGCAAGGGCGCCGTGTGCACCTATCTCGAAACCTGGCACCTGGACATCGAAGAGTTCCTGGAGTTGCGCAAGAACACGGGCGATGACCGCCGGCGCACGCACGACATGAACACGGCCAACTGGATCCCCGACCTGTTCATGCGCCGCGTGATGGAAAAGGGCACCTGGACCCTCTTCTCTCCGTCCACCGTTCCCGACCTGCACGACCTGTTCGGCGCCGAATTCGAAAAGGCCTACGTCGCCTACGAGGCCAAGGCCGCACGTGGCGAGATCAAGCCATCGCGCACGGTGCAGGCCACCGACCTGTGGCGCAAGATCCTCACGATGCTGTTCGAGACCGGCCACCCCTGGATCACGTTCAAGGACGCCTGCAACGTCCGCTCGCCCCAGCAGCACGCTGGCGTGGTGCACTCGTCCAACCTCTGCACCGAAATCACGCTCAACACCAGCGACACCGAAACTGCCGTGTGCAACCTCGGCTCGGTCAACCTGATGCGCCACCTGAAGGATGGGCAGAACGGTCGCGAACTCGACCATGCCAAGCTGCGCAAGACCATCTCGACGGCCATGCGCATGCTCGACAACGTCATCGACATCAACTACTACGCGGTCGAGAAGGCCCGCGTGTCCAACATGCGCCACCGTCCGGTGGGCCTGGGCCTGATGGCCTTCCAGGACAGCCTGTACGAACTGGGCATTCCCTATGCGTCGCAGGACGCGGTGGAGTTCGCCGACCGTTCGATGGAAGCCATCTGCTACTACGCCTACTGGGCCTCGACCGAGCTGGCCAAGGAACGCGGCCGCTACGAGAGCTACACCGGCTCCCTGTGGGACCGCGGCATCCTGCCCATCGACAGCCTGAAACTGCTGGAAGAAGCGCGCGGCGGCTTCGTGGAAGTGGACCGCTCCTCCACGCTGGACTGGGATGCCCTGCGCAAGAAGATCGCAGCCGACGGCATGCGCAACTCCAACTGCGTGGCCATCGCGCCCACGGCCACGATCTCCAACATCGTCGGCGTGGACGCCTCCATCGAGCCCTCGTTCGGCAACCTGTCGGTGAAGTCGAACCTGTCCGGAGAATTCACGGTCATCAACGCGTACCTGGTGCGCGACCTCAAGCGCCTCAAGCTCTGGGACGACGTGATGGTCATGGACCTCAAGCACTTCAAGGGCTCGCTGCACTCCATCGACCGCGTGCCGCAGGATGTGAAGGCGCTCTACTCCACCGCTTTTGAAGTGGCGCCCTCCTGGCTGGTGGAGGCCGCATCGCGCCGCCAGAAGTGGATCGACCAGGCGCAGAGCCTGAACATCTACATGGCCGGTGCATCGGGCAAGAAGCTGGACGACACCTACAAGCTCGCGTGGATCCGCGGCCTGAAGACCACCTATTACCTGCGCACGCAAAGCGCCACCCACGTCGAGATGAGCACGGTGAACACCCGCCAGCTCAACTCCGTCGCATCGGGCAGTGAAGGCAACGGCCAGGCAGCGGCCTCGTCCGCTGCTGCGGCCCCCAGCGCGCTGGAAGCCGCAGCAGCGGCGGCGCAGGCCCAGGCCGCCGCGCTGCCCGCCACCGATGTGAAGTTCTGCGCCATCGACGACCCCACCTGCGAAGCCTGCCAGTGATGCACCGCCATGCACAGCGCACCGCCAGAAAACAGCGGTGCGGTGCATGTGCTGTGGAGCAACAAAAAACACGGCAGCAGCCCGTGCAGCGCTTTCCATTTTGCAGCGCTGCTTCCATAATCAGAGCACTGGAAAATCTATGCTGACCTGGGACGAAGAAGTCAAGCCCTCATCGCAAAAACCAACGGACGGCGGCCTGCCTGGCTACCGTCCTGCAGAGCCCTCTCCGAGCACTGCTGCGCATCCGCAAACTGCCGGCACCGCGCAGCCTTCCAGCACCCCCGTCGCACCCGTTGCACGTCGTGTGAATGCGGCCGACAAGCGCATCATCAACGGCCAGACCGACGTCAATCAGCTGGTGCCGTTCAAGTACAAGTGGGCCTGGGAAAAGTACCTGGCCACGTGCGCCAACCACTGGATGCCGCAGGAAGTGAACATGACGCGCGACATCGCGCTCTGGAAAGATCCGAACGGCCTGACGGAAGACGAGCGCCGCATCGTCAAGCGCAACCTCGGCTTCTTCGTCACGGCCGATTCGCTGGCCGCGAACAATATCGTGCTGGGCACGTACCGCCACATCACCGCGCCTGAATGCCGACAGTTCCTGCTGCGCCAGGCGTTCGAAGAGGCCATCCACACGCACGCCTACCAGTACATCGTGGAGTCGCTCGGCCTCGACGAAAGCGAGATCTTCAACGCCTACAACGAGGTCGCGTCGATCCGCAACAAGGACCAGTTCCTGATCCCCTTCATCGAAGCGATCATGGACCCCGACTTCAAGACCGGCACGCCCGAGACCGACCGCACCCTGCTGAAGTCGCTCATCGTATTCGCCTGCCTGATGGAAGGCCTGTTCTTCTACGTCGGCTTCACGCAGATCCTCGCGCTGGGCCGCCAGAACAAGATGACCGGTGCCGCCGAGCAGTACCAGTACATCCTGCGCGATGAATCGATGCACTGCAACTTCGGCATCGACCTGATCAACCAGCTCAAGCTCGAGAACCCGCACCTCTGGACCGCCGAGTTCAAGGAAGAGATCAAGGGCCTGTTCCTGCAGGCCGTCGAGCTGGAGTACCAGTACGCCGAAGACACCATGCCCCGTGGCGTGCTGGGCATGAACGCCTCGATGTTCAAGGGTTACCTGCGCTACATCGCCAATCGCCGGGCCACGCAGATCGGCCTGGAAACGCTCTTCCCCAACGAAGAGAACCCTTTCCCCTGGATGAGCGAGATGATCGATCTGAAGAAGGAACGCAACTTCTTCGAGACCCGTGTCATCGAGTACCAGTCCGGCGGCGCGTTGTCCTGGGACTAGCATCCCGGTATTCCAGGCCATGCACCTTCTTCCACGCCCCTCGACAGTGCGCCCCGCGGATCGCACTGGCCTGGGGCGCTCCCGCGTTCATGGTCATGGGGCACTGCCCATGGCCATGGATCACTGCGTGCCCAATGCAGGCATGAAGTGCTCTTTGTCAATTGACCCAAGGAGAAAATGATGGCAACTGCGAAAAAACCGGCCGCCGACAAGGCTGCTTCGACCAAGACGACCTCCGCTGCCAAGAAGGTGACGGCAGAAAAGAAGACCACCGCGACCACCGCCAAGAAGGCGTCCCCGGTGAAGAAGGCCGCCGCGCCAGCGACGAAGACTTCGAGCAAGGCCACCACGGCCGCCAAGAAGACTGCGACGACCGCCAAGGCCGCACCGGCCAAGAAGGCTGCAGCTTCCGCGACGAAGGCCGCTCCCGCCAAGAAGGCCGCAGCCTCCACCAAGAAGGCTGCTGCACCGGCGAAGAAGGCCGCCGCTCCTGCCAAGAAGGCTGCCGCACCGGCGAAGAAGGCCGCTGCCGCCAAGAAGGCTGCGGCACCCGCCAAGAAGGCCGCTGCGCCTGCCAAGAAGGCGGCCGCTCCTGCCAAGAAGGCCGCTGCACCGGCGAAGAAGGCCGCTCCCGCCAAGAAGGCTGCAGCACCTGCCAAGAAGGCCGCCGCGCCCGCCAAGAAGGCCGCTTCGTCCAAGCCGGCAGCCACCGCTGCAGTGAAGAAGACCGCCGCCGCTCCTGCCGCCAAGAAGGCTGCGGCACCCAAGAAGGCCGCCAAGGCGCCCGCCCCCGCAGCGGCAGCCCCCACGGCGCAGACGACGCTGAACCCACAGGCAGCGTGGCCGTTTCCTACCGGCGGCAAGCCTTAACGAGACGACGAGACCCAGCGTCTTTGAACACCCGGTGCCTGCACCGGGTTTTTTTTCGTCCGCTTGCGGCCCGGGCGACGGGCGGGCCGGATGAACCGGGGCCCCGCCACGGGCGGCCAGCGATCAAGCGAGGGCGCCAGTGCCGCCGGCCCACGATTCCACGGAGAAATCCAGCGTGTAGTTCTGCGGGCCGCGCTGCGCGATCTTGAGCGCGCCCAGCTGGTTGCCCAGCGCCGCGCACTGGCTCAGCGGCCAGCCGCGCTCCAGGCCGAACAACAGGGCACCGCGCCACGCGTCGCCACAACCCGTGGGGTCCACCACCGCCGCGGGCCGGACCGCCGCCACCGCCGTGCGCTCGCCCTGCTCCCACACCTCGCAGCCTTCGCTGCCCAGCGTCACGACCAGGCCTCGCACCTGGCGCGAGATCTCGGCCAGAGTCCAGCCGGTGCGCTCGCACAGCATCTTGCCTTCGTAGTCGTTGACCGTCACCCAGCTCGCCTGCTCCACGAAGCGGCGCAGCTCTTCGCCGTTGAACATGGGCAGACCCTGGCCCGGATCGAAGACGAACGGAATGCCCGCTTCCACCAGTTGATCGGCATGCTGCAGCATCGCGTCGCGTCCATCGGGCGCGATGATGGCGAGCTTGACCTCTTCGTCTGCCTCGATGCGGTGCCGATGCGCCTGCATCATCGCGCCCGGGTGGAATGCCGTGATCTGGTTGTTGTCGCGGTCGGTCATGATCAGCGCCTGCGCGGTGTAGGTGTCCTCCACCTGGCCGACGTGGCGGGTATCGACGCCCAGGCTCTGCAGCCGCTGCAGGTAGTCGGCACCGTCCGTGCCCAGCATCGCCATGGGGCGGGGGTCTCCGCCCAGCAGCTTCAGGCCGTAGGCGATGTTGCCGGCGCACCCGCCGAAGTCCCGGCGCAGCGAGGGCACGAGGAACGAGACGTTCAGGATGTGCAACTGTTCGGGCAGGATCTGCTCGGCGAAGCGTCCCTCGAAAGTCATGATGGTGTCGAACGCCAGGGAACCGCAGATCAGGGCAGCCATAGAAGAAAAAGTCCAGTCAGAAAGAAATCAAGGGTAGAAGGCCAGCAGGCGGTAGCCGGTGACCCGCGCAGCGTCGGCCTGCACGGTCAAGGGCAGCGTGCCCGTCCATTCGCCATGGGCCGCCAATGCGGTGGGGGCTCCCATTTCGTCGGGCCGGATCACGCGGCGAATCACCGGCTGGTCCTGGGCGTCGGTCAGCGTCAGTTCCAGCGCCGGCATGGCCAGGGCCATGGCGCTGCGATTCTTGAGCGACAGCTGCAGCTGGAACGCGCCGTCGGTGCGCCCCTTGGTGAACGAAGAACTGTCGATGACCACGTCGGCGATGCTGCGAGGCGGCGCCAGGGTGCAGCCGAGCGCTCCACAAACGGCCTGCAGCGCCGGGCGGACCGAAGGGTACAGCGCGGCGACCCGGTCACGCTCCCGCACCACCATCTGCAATGCCAGAAAGCCCGCCAGCAGCACCACGAACGAGGCCAGGACAATGCGCACCGCGGGACGCCGCCAGAGGGCCTGCCTGCGCGCCACGCGGATGAAGCCAGGCTCCTGCTCCGCCGTGCTGCTGCCGGAGGGCGCCGTGGCGCCGCGTGCTGCACGCGTCTGTGCCCGCGCATGCGCGTCCGAGGACGCGGGGGGCGGTTCAGCCTGGGCGCCCCCAGGCCCGTCGCCCGGATCCGCCTTGCGCAGCAAGCCCGCGCCGGACACATCGTCCCCCTCGACAGAGCGGGCCGACAGCACCGGGCCGGCCTCGGCGGCCGCCTGCGCCTCCAGCGCCACCATGGTGTCGAGCGGGTCGGCGGCCCACGGCGCCTCCGCGCCTTCCACCACCTGGGCCATCGGCTCCTCGCCATCACCGGCACTGCCGGCTGGTGGGTTGCCGCCGTCCAGTTCCATGTCGTCGGGCCAGCCCGAATCCCGCAGTTCGGCAAAGGGCAGTTCGTAGCCCCCTGAATCCGGCGCCGAGGCTTCTGACAGCGGTGGCAGCGGTGGCAGCGGTGCCCGCACGGGCGGGACGGTCGTGGGCGCGGCTTCGGCAGCCGGCGCGGTGGACGGTGCGGCAGGTGGCGTGAAAGCTGCCGCAGCGGGTGGGTCGACAAGTACGTGGGCGGGCGCGTCGGCTGGCGGGTCCTGGCGGGTGCGCCAACCGAAGGGGCTCAACGGCTCGAGATTCCACGCGGGCGCTTCCGCGGCCTGCGCCCGCCGGGATGCGGACAAAAAGGCGGGCACTTCCGGGCCCGGCGCCGCCGTGCCGGGGTCAGTCTCCGCAAGCCCCCTGGGCGACAGGGCCGCCTCCGCGGTCGCACCACCCGCACCCGTGCCGTCGCGCGCGGCATCGGCCATGCCGGATCGGGCACTGCTCCACACTTTCACGCCGCCCGCAGCGGGCCAGGCCCCTTCCATCGCCGGCGGGGGCACGGCGCTGTCCGGCGCTGGCGCCTGGTGGGCGCCGGGCCCCTGCGCTGGCGGCGTCGGCCACTCGGGCAAGAGCGGCTCGGCCGGCGTCACCTGCAGGTGAGAGGCCGCATGGAAGACCTCCTTGCATTGCCCGCAACGCACCCAGCCGTCGGATATGCGCAGCTGGTCCGCGACGACCTTGAAGGTCGTTGCGCAGGAAGGGCAGCGTGTGATCTGGCTCATCGGGTGAGGATTGTAGGTGCGCACTTCGCGCACGCCGCCGCCAGGCCGCCCGGGGATGTCGGCGCCGCGCTCAGCGCCGGGCCGTCATCAGGATCCAGCCGTCTTCCGTGTCTGCCACCTCCAGCGCGACATAGGGTGCATAGGCCTGCTTGAGCTCGTCGGCCTGCCGCTCCAGGATGCCGGCCAGCACGAGGTGACCACCGGGCGCCACATGGCCGCACAGCAGCGGGGCCAGCACCTTCAGCGGCGTGGCCAGGATGTTGGCCAGCACGGTCTGGTAGCTGCCCTGCGCCCGGTCGGGCAGGCCGGCGGCCAGCTGCACGCCGTTGGCCTCGGCGTTCTGCAGGGTGGACTCGACCGCGGCGGGGTCGATGTCCACCGCGTCGATCGCCTGCGCGCCGAACTTCGCCGCGCCGATGGCCAGGATGCCCGAGCCGCAGCCGTAGTCGAGCACCCGGCCGAGCGCATCGGCAGAGGGCTGCCGCGCGATCCAGCGCAGGCACATGCGGGTGGTGGGGTGCGTGCCGGTGCCGAACGCCAGGCCCGGGTCCAGGCGGATGCTGCGCACGGCGGCCTCCGGCATGTCGTGCCAGGTGGGCACGATCCAGAAATCGGGCGTGATCTCGACCGGCGCGAACTGCGATTGCGTCAGGCGCACCCAGTCCTGGTCGGCCACGGGCGTGACGCCCAGCACCCTGCAGCCCTCGAAGAAATCCTGGGCCTCGAGCAGTTGCCGCGCTTCGTCGGCCGCCGCCTGGTCAGGGAACAGCGCCACCACGCGGCTGCGCTGCCAGCCGTCCTTCGGGGGTGGCATGCCGGGTTCGCCGAACAGCGCCTGCTCCGCATCGGTCTGCGCATCGGCGTCTTCCACCGACACGCTGAGCGCTTCCAGCGCGTCGAAAGCGTCACTCACGGTTTCCACGCGGTCTTCAGGGCACAACAGGCTCAGTTCAAACATCTCGGCACTCCTTGGGGCGAACCCCGCAACAAAAATGCTGGCGTCCGTCGCCGGAGGCCAGCATGGCAATGATCGCTCAACCGTCTCAGCGCTTGTGATGCGCCAGCCACTCTTCCAGGTAATGGATGTTGGTGCCGCCGGTCGTGAACTTGGCGTCCACCATCAACTCGCGGTGCAGCGCGATGTTGGTGTTGATGCCTTCGATCACCGTCTCGGACAGGGCCGTGCGCATGCGCGCCAACGCTTCTTCACGCGTGTCGCCGTGCACGATGATCTTGCCGATCATCGAGTCGTAGTTCGGCGGCACGTAGTAGTTGGTGTAGGCGTGCGAGTCGACCCGCACCCCCGGCCCGCCCGGGGCGTGCCACGTGGTGATGCGGCCGGGCGACGGGGTGAACTTGTACGGGTCTTCCGCGTTCACGCGGCATTCGATGGCGTGGCCGCGGATCTCGATCTGGCGCTGGGTGAACGGCAGCTTCTCGCCGGCGGCCACCATGATCTGCGTCTTCACGATGTCCACGCCCGTGATCCATTCGGTCACCGGGTGCTCCACCTGCACCCGGGTGTTCATCTCGATGAAGTAGAACTCGCCGTTCTCGTACAGGAACTCGAACGTGCCCGCGCCGCGATAGCCGATCTTCTTGCAGGCCGCCACGCACCGCTCGCCGATGCGCTCGATCAGCTTGCGCGGAATGCCTGGCGCCGGCGCCTCTTCGATCACCTTCTGGTGGCGGCGCTGCATGGAGCAGTCGCGCTCGCCCAGGTAGACCGCGTTGCGGTGCTTGTCCGCCAGGATCTGGATCTCGATGTGGCGCGGGTTCTGGAGGAACTTCTCCATGTAGACGGCCGGATTGCCGAACGCGGCGCCCGCCTCGGCCTTGGTCATCTGCACGGCATTGACCAGCGCGGCCTCGGTATGCACCACGCGCATGCCGCGGCCACCGCCGCCGCCCGCCGCCTTGATGATGACCGGATAGCCCACCGCCTTGGCGATGCGGCGGATCTGCACCGGATCGTCGGGCAACTCGCCTTCCGAGCCCGGCACGCAGGGCACGCCGGCGCGGATCATCGCCTGCTTGGCCGACACCTTGTCGCCCATGATGCGGATCGACTCGGGCGTTGGGCCGATGAACTGGAAGCCGCTCTTTTCGACGCGTTCGGCGAAGTCGGCGTTCTCGGACAGGAAGCCGTAGCCGGGGTGGATGGCTTCGGCGTCGGTCACCTCGGCGGCCGAGATGATGGCCGGCATGTTCAGGTACGACAGCGGCGAGGGGGCCGGGCCGATGCACACCGCCTCTTCGGCCAGCTTGACGTACTTGGCCTCGCGGTCGGCCTCGGAATACACCATGACGGCCTTGACGCCCAGTTCACGGCACGCGCGCTGAATCCGCAGCGCGATCTCGCCACGGTTCGCAACCAGAATCTTCTTGAACATGCGGTGCTTTACTCGATGACGAACAGCGGCTGGCCGTATTCCACCGCCTGGCCGTTCTCGCCCAGGATGCGCGTGATGGTGCCGGACTTGTCGGCTTCGATCTCGTTGAGGATCTTCATCGCCTCGATGATGCAGACCGTCTCGCCTTCCTTGACCTGGCTGCCCACTTCCACGAACGCCTTGGCACCCGGGCTGGCCGCGCGGTAGAAGGTGCCGACCATCGGCGACTTGACGATGTGGCCGGTCTGGGCCGGCGCCGCGGCTTCCTGCGCCGCCGGTGCGGCAGCGGCGGGGGCTGCCGCTGCGGGCGCGGCCTGCAGGGGAGCGGGCGCGAACTGCTGCACCACGGCGCCGCCGCCCTTCACGATGCGGACCTTGCCTTCGGCCTCGGTGATCTCCAGTTCGGAGACATTCGACTCGGACACGAGGTCGATCAGGGTCTTGAGTTTTCGCAAATCCATGGGAGCTCCAGCGCCTAAAAACGAAAGAGGCGCGAATTTACCTGAATTTCGCCCTAGTTCGCCGAATCTGGCGCAATCAACGTGATCGTGCCCGGGAAATGGTGGGCGCTCAGGCCATTTGCGACCATGCCTTCAGGTCGTCCGGGCTCACCTGTCCCATTTTACGGTGCAAGATGTTGCCATCTTTGCCCAACACCACCGTAAAAGGCAGCCCGCCGGTCAGGTTGCCGAGCGATCGGGCCAGGTCGGTACCGCCCAACCCGCCCATGGCGACGGGGAAATCGAGCGGCAGCCGCTGCAGGAACTGGCGCACCGCGGACGGCTGGTCGATGGCGAGACCCACCACCTGCCAGCCGCGTGCCTGTTGCTCGCGGTAGAAGGTGTTGAGCAAGGGCAATTCCTGCACGCAAGGTGGGCACCAGGTGGCCCAGAAATTGAGCACCAGCGGCCGCCCGTGGAAGGATTGCATGGCCACCGGCTCCCCGCCCGGGCCGGCGAAGTTCGAGGCCCACAGCGCGGCCTCCGCCTCCGACGCCACCGCATGCGGCTGCAAGCGCCACCATGCCACGCCGGCGCCGGCCACCGCCGCGGCGGCGCCCGCTCCCGCCAGCAGCCAGCGGCGGGAAGAGGATCGGGGCGTGTCGGTGGCAGCGGTGTCGGGCGAGGTCATGCGGCGGCGTCGGGCGTGGAGTGTCAGTCTGCAACAGGCGGGGTAGCGGCGAGCAACTGGCGCACGGCCCGGGCATCGCCACGCGGGGTGCGCCCCCGCGCATCGGGCTTGAGGGCGCCCCGCAGATCGTCCAGATCGTAGATCATGAGATGCACGCCCACGTTTTCACCCAGCGCGAGCGACGGGCTGCTCAGGCTCAGCGCTTCGACCGATTCGCCCCGGAACCCGGTGACGGTGCGGGGCTCGTAGTCAACGCGGTGGTCGATGAGCGCGATCTCGGCAGACTTGCAGTCATCGCAGAACAACTGCAGGTAGATGTCGGACAGGCGGGTCGCCGTGCCGTGCCAGACGGCGCCGGCCAGGTAGGGGCGGAACGGGTCCATGCGGTCCATCCAAACCAGCGCCAGCTCGCGCAGCGCACGCAGTTCGGCCGGCTGGGTGTCGGCGCAAAAGAGCCCGATGTATTCGCGCACCGCGTCTTCCACCAGGTCGTTGTCGGGCAGCGGGGTGCGGGCGGGCAGCCCCAGCTGCTTGACGGCGCGCCGCTTGGCGGGCCCCCATTCCAACCCCTCTTCCACGACCAGGCGGGCGGCGGTACTGGCGATCTCGGTAGCGAGTGCGGTTTCCATGGCAGGCCTCCGGTACAAGGCTGCATTGTCGCGTGAAGGCCCCGACCGGAGGCCCCATTGCGTGGTACGGCAGCGCGCGGCCGAGGGGCTTTCCTCCCGCCCGCACCTGGCTCTTGCTACTATTTTAATAGCTGCATGCGCTGGATGGATGGGCGCTGGCGGCCTGTTTGGTATCCAACCGTAGAATCGGCGCCCATGCACATTCACATCTTGGGCATTTGCGGAACCTTCATGGGCGGGCTGGCGGCGCTGGCACGCGAGGCCGGCCACCGCGTGACCGGCTGCGACACCGGCGTCTATCCGCCGATGAGCGACCAGTTGCGTGCGCTGGGCATCGACCTGATCGAGGGCTACGGCGCCGACCAGCTGGCGCTGCAACCCGACCTGTACGTGATCGGCAACGTGGTGAGCCGGGCGCGCCTGCCAAGCGGCTCGCCCAAGTTTCCGCTGATGGAAGCCATCCTGGACGCGGGCGCGCCCTATACCAGCGGCCCGCAGTGGCTGTCCGAACACGTGCTGCAGGGCCGGCACGTGCTGGCCGTGGCCGGCACGCACGGCAAGACCACCACCACGTCGATGCTGGCGTGGGTGCTGGAATGCGCCGGCCTCAAGCCCGGCTTCCTGGTGGGTGGCGTGCCGCTGGACTTCGGCGTGTCCGCGCGGCTCGGCGCCGCCCGGCGCCCGGTGGCGGGCACCGGCCCGTCGGGCGCCGCGCCGGTCTTCGTAATCGAGGCGGACGAGTACGACACCGCGTTCTTCGACAAGCGCAGCAAGTTCGTGCACTACCGGCCCCGTACCGCCGTGCTGAACAACCTGGAGTTTGACCACGCCGACATCTTCGACGACCTGCCCGCCATCGAACGGCAGTTCCATCACCTGGTGCGCACCGTGCCGCCGACCGGCCGGGTGGTGGTGAACGGGCTGGAAGAGAGCCTGGCGCGGGTGCTGCACGCCGGCTGCTGGAGCGAGGTGTCCAGCTTCGGCGCGGCCGTGAGTGACTTCACCGCCCGGGGCGAGCCCCACGCCTTCGACGTGCTGCGGCGCGGCCAGGTGGTGGCGCGGGTGGAGTGGGCGCTGGGCGGGGTGCACAACCAGCTCAACGCCCTGGCCGCCATCGCGGCGGCGGAGCATGTGGGCGTGTCGCCCGCCGACGCGGCCGAGGCGCTGGGGCGGTTTCGCAACGTCAAGCGACGCATGGAGCTGCGCGGCACCGCCGGCGGCGTGGCCGTGTACGACGATTTCGCCCACCACCCCACCGCCCTGCGCACCACGCTCGACGGCCTGCGGCGCCGGGTCGGCGCCGGAGCGCGCATCCTGGCCGCCTTCGAGCCGCGCAGCAACACCATGAAGCTCGGCACCATGAAGGCCCAGCTGCCCTGGGCGCTGGAGGCGGCCGACCTATCGTTCTGCCACACCGCCGGTCTGGACTGGGACGCCGCCGCGGCCCTGGCGCCGCTCGGGGCCAGCGCCCGCACGGCCGCGTCCGTCGATGAAATCGCCCGTCAGATCACCGAAGCGGCGCGCCCGGGCGACCACGTGGTGTGCATGAGCAATGGCAGCTTCGGCGGCGTGCACGCCCTGCTGCTCGATTTGCTATCGAAAAAATAGCAGAAAGCCCAATCCGCACCAGCGCCAGAGGCTGTCTGGACTAGAAACTGACCGCCATCGCGGGCAGATCGACATGGACGATGGGCTTGGCCAGCGCCGCGCTGGTGGCGCGAGCAAACGCCTGGAACCAGGCCTCGTCACCCAGCAGCGCCGGGCCGGCTGCCTGGGCCACGGTCAGCACCTTGTCGGCGAGCAGCACCTTGCCGCTGGCGCGCAGCGGCTCGCACTCCAGCCGGTTGAATTCGTCGTCGAGCCAGCGGCGCGCGGCCTCGTGGGCCAGGGGTTCGGCCCCTTGCAGGTCGCAGCGGAACTGCTGGCGGGGTGACACGGTGACCAAGACTTCACTGGGCATGGATTCTTCGCTTTCCTGGAAAGAGAGAGGGCGCAAACGGGGCAGCTTACACCGCCCCTGCGCCCTGCACGACCCGGGTTGTCAGCGGGCGCGGCGCGCCGTCACCGCGGCCGACAGGTCGGCCAGCGCCGTGAGCGAGTCGTCCCACCCCAGGCAGGCGTCGGTGATGCTCTTGCCGTATTCCAGGTTGCACGCCTGGTCCTTGCCCGGCGTGAACTTCTGCGCGCCGGCGTTCAGGTGGCTTTCGATCATCAGGCCGAAGACGCTGTGCGAGCCGCCGGCGATCTGCGCGCTGATGTCGCGGGCCACGTCGCGCTGCTTTTCGTGCTGCTTGCTGCTGTTGGCATGGCTGCAGTCCACCATCAACGTGGGCGGCAGGCCGGCCTTTTCCAGGTCGGCGCAGGCGGCCTGCACGCTGGCGGCGTCGTAGTTGGGCGCCTTGCCGCCGCGCAGGATGACGTGGCAGTCCTGGTTGCCGCTGGTGTTGACGATGGCCACCTGGCCGTTCTTGTGCACCGACAGGAAGTGGTGGCCGCGGCTGGCGGATTGGATCGCGTCGGTGGCGATGCGGATGTTGCCGTCGGTGCCGTTCTTGAAGCCGATGGGGGCCGACAGGCCGGAGGCGAGCTCGCGGTGCACCTGGCTTTCGGTGGTGCGCGCGCCGATGGCGCCCCAGCTGATCAGGTCGCCGATGTACTGGGGGGAGATGACGTCGAGGAATTCGCTGCCGGCGGGCACGCCCAGGCGGTTGATGTCGATCAGCAGCTGGCGCGCGATGCGCAGGCCCTCGTCGATGCGGTAGCTCTCGTCCAGGTAGGGGTCGTTGATCAGGCCCTTCCAGCCGACCGTGGTGCGTGGCTTCTCGAAATAGACGCGCATCACGATCTCCAGCGTGTCCTGGTACTGCTCGCGCACGGCCTTCAGGCGACGGGCGTACTCCAGCGCCGCCGCCGGGTCGTGGATGGAGCAGGGCCCGATCACCACCAGCAGGCGGTCGTCCTCGCGGGCCATGATGCGGTGGATGTTCTGGCGGGTGCGGGTGATGAGCGATTCCACGGCCGTGCCGTGGATGGGGAAGAAGCGGATCAGATGGTCCGGAGGAGGCAACACGGTGATGTCCTTGATACGTTCGTCGTCGGTCTGGCTGGTTTTCTCGACGTCGCGGTACCAGGTATCGCTGGCGGTGTGGGCAGGAGCCGTCATGGTTGCTTCCTCGTAGGGATCAGGGTGAAAAGAAGAAAAAAGAGAAAAAACGGAGCGGGAAAAACAAAAAACCGCCGGGCTTTTCAGCTTCGGCGGTTCTTGGGGGGTCAGTGCTCAGTGGGGTGCGCGCTTGCCTCTCATCCGCCAGGGACAGAGAACCAAAAGCCAAAATAAAACGCGCTACGCACTTGCATGAGATTCAATGTAACACGACCTTTCGGGTGACGGAAAGTCTCGCGTTGCCGATTAACGACACGCGCGGCGGCCAGTCGAGCCAGGCCTTGCTCGCGCGTCCGGCGTGTTCGACGGGCGGAAACCGGTGGATTGCGGGGGTTGTCCTACGGCGGCAGATCGCGTTTACAGACGTAACGGAGCCCAGGCGCTTTCTATTCTTCAGCGTCTTTTAGAGACCCTTGCTCCATCACTTGAAAGAAGCCTTTATGCCCCTTCACAACGCCACCGCCGCCGCCTACGACGAGCGCCCATGGACCGCCACCGTATCCTGGGGCGCCGTCTTCGCCGGCCTCGTGCTCTCGCTCATCGTCTACCTCGTGCTCTCGGTGCTGGGCACCGCCATCGGTGCCTCGGCCATCGACCCGATGGGAGACCGCAACCCGTTCAGCGGCTTCGGCGTGGGCGCCGGGGTGTGGGCGGGCGTGACCACGCTGTTGGCGATCGCCGTCGGCGGCTTCGTGGCGGGCTTTCTGGCGCGCCGCTCGGGTGGCCTGCATGGCCTGCTGGCCTGGGCGATGACGACTCTGGTCACCGTATACCTGCTGATCAGTGCGACGGGCAGCGCTTTGAACGTGGCCGGCAGCGCCGCCAAGACGGGCCTGACCACCGTGGGCGCCGTCGCCGGGGCGGGCGTATCCGCCGCCGCGCCGGCCGTGGGCGGCGCCGTGCAGCGCCAGCTCGACCAGGCCGGCATCTCGCTGGACGTGAACAACCTGCAGGCCGAGCTCGAGAAGCTGCTGCGCCAGACCGGCAAGCCGGAACTGCAGCCCGAGAACATCAAAAACGAAACGCAGGCCGCCGCCAATGAAGGCCAGGCCCGTGCCGAATCGGCGGCGCAGACACCCCAGACCGCCGACGCCGATGCCAAGGGCTGGCTGGCCAGCGTGATCCAGCGTGGCGAACGCGTGCTGAACGCGGCCGACAAGGAAGCCTTGGTCAACATCATCGTGGCGCGCACCGGCAAGAGCCGGGCCGAAGCCGAGCAGATCGCCACCAACTACGAGCAGACCTACAACCAGGCCCGCACCAAGATCGAGGAAGCCAAGCAGCAGGCCGAGCAGAAGGCCCGCGAAGCCGGCGAGCAAGCGGCCAGGAACATGGCACGCGGCTCGTGGGCCACGCTGGTGGTGCTGCTGATCGGCGCCGCCGTGGCGGCCGGTGCCGGCGTGCTGGGCTTTCGCCGCCAGCGCCCGGTGGCCGTGGTCGTCACGCCCTGACGCGCGAAGCCGCCAGAGGCCCTGGCGGTGGGTCGAGAACCCCAGCAAAAAGCCCGGCGGTGCATCACGGCCGGGCTTTTTTTCGTCGGCCGGCCATCGCGCCGGCCGGCACCTAGCGCCGCGTCAGGCCGTGCCGCCTACCGTCAGCCCGTCGATGCGCAGGGTGGGCTGGCCCACACCCACCGGCACGCTCTGGCCTTCCTTGCCGCAGGTGCCGACGCCACTGTCGAGCGCCATGTCGTTGCCGATCATGGTCACCTTCTTGAGCGATTCCGGGCCGCTGCCGACGAGCGTGGCGCCCTTGACGGGGTAGAGGATCTTGCCGTCCTCGACCCAGAAGGCTTCGCTGGCCGAGAACACGAACTTGCCGCTGGTGATGTCCACCTGCCCACCGCCGAAGTTGGTGGCATAGAGGCCGCGCTTGATGCTGGCGACGATTTCGGCGGGCTCCCTGTCGCAGCCCAGCATGTAGGTGTTGGTCATGCGCGGCATGGGGATGTGCGCGTAGCTCTCGCGGCGGCCGTTGCCGGTGGGCGCCACGCCCATCAGGCGGGCGTTCATCGCGTCCTGGATGTATCCCTTCAGGATGCCGTCCTCGATCAGCACGTTGCGCTGGCTGGCGTGGCCTTCGTCGTCCACGTTGAGCGAGCCGCGGCGGTCGGTGATGGTGCCGTCATCCAGCACCGTCACGCCCTTGGCCGCCACGCGCTCGCCGATGCGGCCGCTGAAGGCGCTCGAGCCCTTGCGGTTGAAGTCGCCTTCCAGCCCGTGGCCGATGGCTTCGTGCAGCAGCACGCCGGGCCAGCCGGGGCCCAGCACCACGGTCATCTCGCCGGCCGGTGCGGGGCGCGATTCCAGGTTGACCAGGGCGGCGTTGACCGCATCGTCCACATACTGCGTGATCTGCGCGTCGTCGAAGTACGCCAGGCCGAAGCGTCCACCGCCGCCGGCCGAGCCCACCTCGCGGCGGCCGTTCTGCTCGGCGATCACCGTGATCGAGAGGCGCACCATCGGGCGCACGTCGGCCGCCAGCGTGCCGTCGGCGCGGGCCACCAGCACCACGTCGTATTCGCTGGCCAGGCCCGCCATCACCTGCGCCACGCGCGGGTCCTTGGCGCGGGCCTGCTGCTCGGCCTTTTCCAGAAGCGCCACCTTGGCCGTGCTGTCCATCGACGCGATGGGGTCGATGCCGGCATAGAGCGACCGGCTCTTTGCTATGGTTTGAGGAGCAACCTTGACCCGTCCCGCCTGCGCCACCGACGAAATCGACCGCACGGTGCGGGCCGCGTCCAGCAGCGAGGCTTCGGAGATGTCGTCGGAATAGGCGAAGGCGGTCTTCTCGCCGCTCACCGCCCGCACGCCCACGCCCTGGTCGATGCTGAAGGAGCCCGTCTTGACGATGCCTTCCTCCAGGCTCCAGCCCTCGCTGCGGGTGTACTGGAAGTACAGGTCGGCATCGTCCACGCGGTGGGCGCGGATCTCGGCGAGCGCGCGCGCCAGGTGGGTTTCGTCCAGCCCGAAAGGCTCCAGCAGCAGCTGGCGGGCGATGGACAGGCGTTCGATGGTGGGTTCGCGGGAGATCATGTCGGGATTCTAGAAGCCCCGGGCCTGGCCGGCCCGGGCGCGCCGCAGCAGCCCGGCCGCCAGCACGGCCATCCACTCAGCCTGCGCGGTGGCCGAGCAGAGCGGCAGCGCCGGTGCGAGTCTGTGTGATATTCCACGCCATGCCGCACCCCACCACCCCTTCCGGCGCCAGCGCCGACTTCACCCGCCACCCCACCCTGCGCGAACAGGCCGACGCCCTGGCACGCGGCGCCACCACCAGCGAGCGGCTGGTGGCCGATGCGCTCTCGCGCATCGCCGCGCACCAGGCCGGCGGCGGCCACGCCTATGTCGGCACGGTCGATGCCAGCGCCGCCCTGCAGGCCGCCCGGGACAGCGACCGGCGCCGCGCCGCCGGCCAGGTGCCTTCGCCGCTGGCAGGGCTGCCGGTGTCGATCAAGGACCTGTTCGACGTGCAGGGCCAGGCCACGCAGGCCGGATCCGCCGGCGCGGTGCCCGGACCGCAGCCGGCCCTGGCCGACGCCGCCGCCGTGGCCCGGCTGCGCGCGGCGGGGGCCGTGCTGCTGGGGCGCACCAACATGAGCGAGTTCGCCTTCTCCGGCCTCGGCCTGAATCCGCACCACGGCCACCCCGCCCACCCGCACGACGCGGCGCGCATCACCGGTGGCTCATCGTCGGGCGCGGCCGTGACGGTGGCGCTGGGGCTGGCCGACGCGGCCCTGGGCACCGACACGGGCGGCTCCATCCGCATTCCGTCGGCATTCTGCGGACTGACCGGCTTCAAGCCCACGGCCCGCCGCGTGCCGCTGGCGGGCGCCTATCCGCTCTCGCGCAGCCTCGATTCGGCCGGGCCGCTGGCCCGCAGCGTGGACTGCTGCGCGATCCTGGATGCCGTGCTGAGCGGCGAGACGCTGGACACCGCCGCGCCCCCGCTCGCCGGCCTGCGGCTGGGGGTGACGGAAGATTTCGTGCTGGACGGCCTGGACGGCGCCGTCGCGCAGGCCTTCGACCAGGCGCTGGCGCGGCTGTCGGCCGCCGGCGCGCAGATCGTGCGCTTCGGCTTCGCAGAGCTGCAGGCGCTGCCCGGCATCAACGCGGCCGGCGGCCTGGTCACCGCCGAAGCCTGGCACGTGCACTGCGCCCGGCTGGAAGACCCGGCGCAGGCCGCCCGCTACGACCCGCGCGTGGCCCAGCGCACCCGGCGCGGCGCGGCCATCTCGGCAGCCGACTACATCGACCTGCTGTACGCCCGCGCCCGGCTGCAGGCCACGGCGCGGGACCGCCTGCAGGGGCTGGATGCCTGGCTGATGCCCACGGTGGCCGTGCTGGCGCCGCTGCTTCAGGACGTGGCAACGGACGACGACCGCTTCTTCGCCACCAACGCCAAGGTGCTGCGCAATCCGTCGGTGCTGAATTTCCTCGATGGCTGCGCGCTCAGCCTGCCCTGCCAGGCGCAGGGCGAGCTGCCCGTGGGCCTGTCGGTGGGCGGGCTGCACGGCGCCGATGCGCGGGTGCTGCAGGTCGGGCGCGCGGTGGAGGCTTGCCTGCGGGCGGGCTGATCGCCATTGCTCCTTCCTGGGCGGGCCGGCTTCACACCCCGCCCCGCTCGGCCAGCGGCTGGCGCTGCGCCCGGGCGATGGACATCAGCACCCCCAGCGCCAACCCCAGGGTCACCATGGCCGTGCCGCCGTAGCTCACGAAGGGCAACGGCACCCCCACCACGGGCAGGATGCCGCTCACCATGCCCATGTTCACGAAGGCATAGGTGAAGAAGATCATCGAGACGGCCCCCGCCATCAGCCGGCCGAAGAGCGTGGTGGCTCCCATGGCGATGGCCAGGCCGCGCCACACGAGCAGCAAGAAGCAGACGATCAGCAGCAGGTTGCCCACCAGCCCGAACTCCTCGGAATAGGCGGCGAAGATGAAGTCGGTGGTGCGCTCGGGAATGAACTCCAGGTGGGTCTGGGTGCCGGCCATGAAGCCCTTGCCCCAGAAGCCCCCCGAGCCGATGGCGATCATCCCCTGGATGATGTGGAAACCCTTGCCCAGGGGGTCGCGCGTCGGGTCCAGCAGGGTGCAGATGCGCTGCTGCTGGTAGTCGTGCAGCACCGGCCAGCGCACGCCGTCGGCGCACAGCTGCGGCTCGAACCACACGATCAGCAGAATGCCGATGCCTCCCAGCACCACAGGCGGCACCACCAGCTTCCAGGGCAGGCCGGCGAAGAAGATCACCGAGAGCCCGGCCGCCAGCACCAGCAGCGAGGTGCCCAGGTCGGGCTGCTTCATGATGAGGCCCACCGGCACCGCTAGCAGCGCGCCGGCCACCATGAAGTCGAGCGCCCGCAGCTGCCCCTCGCGCTTTTGGAACCACCAGGCCAGCATCAGCGGCATGGCGATCTTCAATATCTCGCTGGGCTGGATCACGATGCCCAGGTTCACCCAGCGCTGGGCGCCCTTCTTGGTGATGCCGAAGAGCGCCACCGCCACCAGCAGCGCCACGCCCGCCGCGTAGAGCGGCAGGGCCAGCATCATCAGCCGCTGCGGCGGCACCTGGGACACCACGAACAGGATGCCGGCCGCCAGCAGCATGTTGCGGCCATGGTCGTAGAACCGAGTGCCGTGGTCGTAGCCGGAGGAATACATCGCCACCAGCCCGATGGACGCCAGCGCCAGCAGCAGGCCGATGAGAATCCAGTCGAATCCGCGAAAGAGAGGCAGCACGCGCTGCAGCAGGGAAGGTTTGTCGAAGACGGCGGACATGGGGCGCGATTATCGGCGCGGCAGGCGGTCGGCCGCCCCAGGGGGGCTCTGCACGCATCGAGCGGAAAGTGAGCGGTGCGGATCGGGAGGGGCTGCAAGGCGCAAACCGCAGCCATAGCGGGGCTATGGCGAGGATTTGCAACGCCGCAGACTGCCCGAATCCGCAGATGCACACGGCGCGGTGAGTCGTGCAGAGGTTCCCCAAAGGGGAAAGGCACAATGCCGCCATGCCCCGCACCACCCACCTGCTCTACCTGCACGGATTCCGCTCCTCGCCCCAATCCGCCAAGGCGCGGCAGATGGCGCAGCACGTGGCGCGCCACCACCCCGGCGTGCACCTGTGGTGTCCGCAACTGCCGCCCTCGCCGCGCGAGGCCATGGCGCTGGTGGCGCAGGGCGTGGCCGACTGGCCGAGCAGCGGCATGGCCGTGGTGGGCTCGTCGCTGGGGGGCTTCTACGCCAGCTGGGTGGCGCAGCAGCGCGCGTGCCCCAGCGTGCTGCTGAACCCGGCCGTGCACCCCGCCCGCGACCTGGAGCGCTACATCGGCCAGCAGACGGCCTGGCACGACCCGGCCGAATCGTTTTACTTCCGCCCCGAATACATCGACGAGCTGCGCGCGCTGGACGTGAGCGGCCGACCGGCCCCGGCGCCGCAGCTGGCCATCATCGCCAAGGGCGACGAGCTGCTGGACTGGCGCGAGATGGCGGCCCGCTACCCCGAGGCGGATCTGCGCCTGCTGGAAGGCGGCGATCACGCCCTGAGCGACTTCGCTACCTATCTGAACGACATCGACCGGTTCCTGGGCCTCGTCTAAGAACGTGTTGACGATTTCCTAGGGAAGCTCTGCACGAATCGAGCGGAAAGTGAGCGCTGCGGATCGGGAGGGGCTGCAAGGCGCAAACCGCAGCCATAGCAGGGCTATGGCGAGGATTTGCAACGCCGCAGACTGCCCGAATCCGCAGATGCGCACGGCGCGGTGATTCGTGCAGAGGTTCCTTAAGGGCCGCCCCGCTCACCTGAGTGGCTTCTTAGTTGCCGATGCCGAAGATGTCACCGGAGTGGACGCCGCCGCTGCCGCGCTCGCCTGCCGCCAGCGGGCGAAGTCCTGCGGATAGGCGGCGCGGTAGCGCTCGGTGTGGAAGGCCACCTCCGCCGGCAGATCGAGCAGCCGGGCGCTGGCGATCAGCGGCTCGATCACGCGGGGCTCGGGTGAGTAGTGCAGCAGGCGCCGGGCCATGGGGTTGAGCTGCGCGGCATTGCGGGCGTTGACCTCGGTGGTGGTGAGCGCGGCGAATTCCGCCGTGCCCTGGAAGAAGGTGACCTGCCGGGCCACCAGCGCGGCCGTGTCGTCGCGGTAGGCGGCCAGCCGGTCGGCCGCCGGGCGGTAGAGCTGGCTGACGCGCACGTAGTCGATCGCCACCCAGGCGCCCAGCGCCAGCGCCCCGGCGCCCAGCACGGCGCCGCCCGCCCGCCACCACGCGACGTGGTGCGCCCGTGCGGCAGCGCCAGGCCAGGGGCACAGCAGCAGCACGGCCAGCCCGGCCGCCAGCTGGAAGGGGCCGTACCAGAGCGGGAATTCGAGCAGGCTGTGCAGGCCGATCAGGGCCAGCACGCCCCAGGCCAGCTGGCGGGCGGGCCGCACCTCGGCCCAGGGGCGGGCGCGCAGCGTGGCCCACAGCGCCAGCCCGCACAGCAGCAACGCGGCCGGCAGGCCCAGTTCCACCGCCAGGTGCAGGGGCAGGTTGTGGGCGTTGTCCAGCAGCGCGCAGAAGCGCTCGCCGGGAAAGAGGGTGACGTAGTGCGCGTAGCCCAGGTCGCCCCAGCCCCAGCCGGTCCAGGGCCGCAGGCTGATGAGGTGCAGCATGTTCGACCAGAGCGACCGGCGGCTGGCGCAAAGGGGCATCTCGCCCGTCACGCGCGCAAAGAGGCTGTTCGTCTCCAGCCCCGTCCACCAGTGCAGCAGCAGGGGCAGCACGGCGCAGGCGGCGGCGTAGGCCAGCAAGGCCGCGCCCGCCCCGCCCAGCGTGCGCAGGCCCAGGCTGCGGCGCCAGCACAGCGCCAGCAGGCCGATGACGAACCATTCCAGCGCGCCCGTGCGCGAGGCGGTCGCGGCAGCCGAGACGGCCATCAGCGCGCCCGCCACCACGGCCAGCGCGCCGCGCCAGCCGCCGCCAGCGGGTTGCCGCGCACGCCACCAGAGCAGCGCCCAGAGGCCCATCATCAGCAGCGTGGCCTGCTGGTTGCGCTGGCGCAGGTTGCCGGGGGCCTGGCCGGGCGTGGCGGCGAACACCCATGGCGACCAGCCCACGTCGCCCTGGAAGAACTGCACCAGCCCGATGACGGCCGCCACCGTGCCGGCCAGCACCAGGCCGGCCGCCAGCAGCCGCGCCAGATGGTCGCGCGGCGTGCCGCCGGCAGCATGGCGCGGGGCGGGCCGGCCGCAGCGGGCCCAGGCGATGGCGGCCAGCACCCAGGCGCAGGCGGCCGTCGCCATGAGCGGCCAGAAGTTGGAGAGCGGCGCCTGGGTCCACGCGAACAGGAAGGGCAGCGCGATGGCCAGCACGGCCAGCGGCGACGCGATCGATGTCGGCAGGGGCATGGAGGGGGGCGGGGGCGCAAACGAGGCGCAGACGAAGCGCGATGGGGCAAAGGGCCCAGATGATAGGCGCGGCCGGCCGGGGCGGCGCCCCATGGGACAATCCCCGCCATGCACGCATTGTTTGAAGAAGCCGGCAAATTCCTCGCCGGCCGCATCCTTTCCGAGGCCGAAAGCTCGGCCCAGGTCGAGCTCGATTCGGGCAAACGGGTCAAGGTCAAGGCCGCCCACATCCTGCTGAAGTTCGAGAAGCCCGCCCCGGCCGACCTGGTGCGCGACGCCCAGGCCGTGGCCGCCACCATCGAGCTGCCGCTGGCCTGGGAGTTCGCCCCCGAAGACGAATTCGGCTTTGCCGACCTGGCGCGCGATTACTTCTCCGCCAACGCCACGCTGGCCGAGCAGGCCGGCGCGCTGTTCGCGCTGTACGAGGCCCCGCACTACTTCCGCCGCGCCGGCAAGGGCCGCTTCAAGAAGGCGCCCGCCGAGATCCTGCAGCAGGCGCTGGCCGGCATCGAAAAGAAGCGCCTGATCCAGGAGCAGATCGCCGCCTGGGCCGAGCAGCTGGGCCGGGGCGAATGCCCGCAGCCGATCCGCGAGCAGCTCTACAAGATCCTGTTCCGCCCCGACAAGAACGCGCCCGAATACAAGGCGGTGGTGGAAGCCAGCCGCGCCACCCACAAGGCGCCGCTCGACCTGCTGACGCAGGCGGGCGCCATCGATTCGCCCTACCAGTTCCACTGGAAGCGCTTCCTCTTCGACAACTTCCCCAAGGGCACGGCGTTCCCAGCCGTCACCGCGCCGCAGCCGCCGGCCGACCTGCCGCTCGCGCCCGTGCAGGCCTATTCCATCGACGATTCGCAGACCACCGAGATCGACGACGCGCTGTCGGTGCAGGGCCTGGGTACGGGCAGCGTCACGCTGGGCATCCACATCGCGGCACCCGGCCTGGCCATCGCGCCGGGCTCGGCCATCGACCAGCTGGGGCGCAACCGCCTCTCCACCGTCTACATGCCCGGCTACAAGATCACCATGCTGCCCAACGAGGTGGTGCAGATCTACACGCTGGACGAAGGCCGCGCCAACCCGGCCGTGTCGCTCTACGTGACCATCGACGAGGCCACGCTGGAGATCACCGGCACCGAGACGAAACTCGAACGCGTGCCCGTGGCCGTGAACCTGCGCCACGACCAGCTCGACCACATCGTGACCGAAGCCTGGCTGGCCGATCCGTCGATTCAGGTCGAAAACACGCCCCAGCGCTTGCTGGACCTTCGCGAGCAGCTATCATTTTTGTATCGCCTTGCGCAAAAGCTCAAGGCCCAGCGCGAGGTGGTGCGCGGCAAGCCCGAAACCTTCAACCGGCCGGACTACAACTTCCGGCTCTCCGGGAACGACGGCGCGGAGCCGACGGGCAGCGAGAAGGTCGGCATCACCACCCGCCGGCGCGGCGCGCCGCTGGATCTGATCGTGGCCGAGGCCGCCATCGTGGCCAACAGCACCTGGGGCGGCCTGCTGGCCGAGCACGGCGTGCCCGGCATCTACCGCAGCCAGGCGAGCCTGGCGCCCGGTGTGAAGGTGCGCATGGGCACCAAGGCCCTGCCGCATGCCGGCATCGGCGTGAAGAGCTATGCCTGGGCGACGTCGCCGCTGCGCCGCTACGTCGATCTGGTCAACCAGTGGCAGATCATCGCCTGCGTGCGCCACGGCAAGACGGCGGCCCTCGCCGCGCCCTTCAAGCCCAAGGACGCCGACCTTTTTTCGATCATCAGCAGCTTCGACGCGGCCTACAGCGCCTACAACGGCTACCAGGCCGGCATGGAGCGTTTCTGGACCCTGCAGTACCTGCGCCAGAACGGCATCACCGAGATCGACGCCACCGTGTTCAAGGAGGGCCCGGGCGGCAGCTTCCTGGTGCGGGCCGACGAGTTGCCGCTGGTGCTGCCGGTATTGGGCGCGCAGGGCCTGCCGCGCGGCGCCCGCGTGCGCGTGAAGCTGGGCGAGATCGACGACATCACGCTCGACGTGAACGGCACCCTGCTGGCGCGCCTGGACGACCCGGCCGATGCCAGCGACGACGGCCCGCTGCCGGAGGCCGAGGAAGAAGGCGACGACGACGCCGTGGCCGGCCCGATCGCCATCGCGGTGGACGTGAACGAAGCCGAGGCGCCCGCTCCTGCGAATTGAGCAGGTCGCGACCGCCAACGGATAATCGGCCGCCGTGAAAACGCCCTCGTTCCTTGCCCGCTTCAGCACCTTGCAGATCGCGCTGGGCGTGTCGGTGCTCGCGCATGCGGCGCTGCTGTCGGTGCGCTTCGTCGACCCCGAGGCGTTCAACCGCGTGTTCCAGGACACGCCGCTGGAGGTGATCCTGGTCAACGCCCAGTCGAACGAGCGGCCCGACAAGGCCCAGGCCATCGCGCAGTCGTCGCTGGCGGGCGGCGGCGACGGGCCCCAGGGACGCGCCACCAGCCCCCTGCCCTATTCCGCGCTCACGGCCGTGGGCGACGATTTCGAGGAAGCCCGGCGCAAGATGGACGCCATGCAGGAGCAGCAGAGCCAGCTGCTGGCCCAGTTACGCAAGCAGCTGGCCAGCCTGCCCGTGCCCGACCCGCGCAAGGCCAGCCAGAGCGCCGAGCTGCTGGCCCAGGAAGAGAAGCGCCGCCAGCTGGTCAAGATGCTGGCCGAGATCGAAAAGCGCATCAACGAAGAGAACGCCCGGCCCAAGAAGCGCTACATCAGCCCCGCCACGCGCGAGGAGGTGTACGCCGTCTACTACGACGCGCTGCGCCGCAAGGTGGAAGACAAGGGCACCGACAACTTTCCCGAGCAGGGCGGCAGGAAGCTCTATGGCGAGCTGACCATGATCCTCACCGTGAACCACGACGGCCGCGTGCTGTCCACCGAGATCGTGCAGGGCTCGGGCAACCCGCTGCTCGACCGCCGGGCCGAGGCCATCGCCCGCGCCGCCGGCCCGTTCGGCCCGTTCAGCAGCGGCATGCGCGCCAAGGCCGACCAGATCGCCGTGGTGTCGCGCTTCAAGTTCACGCGCGACCAGACGCTGGAAACGAGTGTGCGGTGAGCAGGAAACACCCCCTGAGTCGCCTGCGGCGCCTTCCCCCTCAAGGGGGACGACGCCGGTGGCCTGGCGGAGCCAGTTCCACGGCGTCCGCTGGCTTGGCCTGCTCCGCGGCCATCGGACCTGCGAGGCCGTGTTCAAGGCAACCACTGTGCGCCGAAACCCTGAGTCGCCTGCGACGCCTTCCCCCTCGAGGGGGACGACGCCGGTGGCCTGGCGGAGCCAGTTCCACGGCGTCCGCTGGCTTGTCCTGCTCCGCGGCCATCGGACGGGTGAGGCCGCGTCGGTGTATTCGCGGCGTCATGGAAATTGACTGATATGGATCACCTTTCTTCGCCCGACGCCTACTGCGTCATGGGCAACCCCATCGCCCACAGCCGCTCGCCGTGGATCCATGCGCGCTTCGCCGAGCTATCGGGCGAGCGGATCGTCTACGAGCGCCGGCTGGTGCCGGTGGATGGTTTTGCCGATGCGCTGCGCGACTTCGCGGTCAGCGGCGGGCGGGGCTGCAACGTGACGGTGCCGTTCAAGCTGGAGGCGGCCGAGCGGGCCACGGTGCGCACCGAGCGGGTGCAGCTGGCCGGCGCCGCGAATACGCTGACCTTTCAGCCGGACGGCTCCACCCTGGCCGACAACACCGATGGCCTGGGCCTGGTGGCCGACATCACCCGCAATGCCGGCGTGGCGCTGGCCGGGGCCAGCGTGCTGCTGGTGGGCGCGGGGGGCGCGGCGGCCGGGGTGCTGGGACCGCTGCTGCAGCAGGGGCCGCGCCGCATCGTGGTGACCAACCGCACCCAGGCCCGCGCCGAGGCGCTGGTGCAGCGCCACCAATTGCCCCACCTGCTACAAAAAACAGAGCTGCTTGCGCAGGATCTGCAAGCGCTGGAGCCCGATTTCGATGTGATCATCAACGCCACGGCCAGCAGCCTGGGCGGTGATGGCCCCCCGGTGGACGCGCACGTGCTGCGGGCCGGCAGCCTGGCCTACGACATGATGTACGGCCCCGCCGCCCAGGGGTTCCTGGACTGGGCGCGCGGCCACGGCGCCGTGCCGCGCGACGGCCTGGGCATGCTGGTGGAGCAGGCGGCCGAGGCCTTCCTGTGCTGGCGCGGCGTGCGGCCCGATGGGGCCCGCGTGCTGAACGAGCTGCGCGCGGCCATCGCGGCGGGCCAGTGATGGCGGCCATGGCGATGGCGGCCGTGTCGGGTGCCGCGACATGAAGGCCGTGCTCCGCTGGGCCGGTTTGGTGCTGCTCGCGGGCCTGGCGCTGCAGCTGTTCTTTATCGGCCGCATCGCCGCGATGGCGGTGGTGGCCCCGGAATCGACGGCGTTCCAGCGCTCGGAAGCCTGGGCCCAGCTGGCCGGGCGGCAGGGCCTGCACTGGCGCCAGCAGTGGCTGCCTTATGCGGACATCGGCGACAGCCTCAAGCGCGCCGTCATCGCGTCGGAGGACGACGGCTTCGTCAACCACGACGGGGTGGACTGGGAGGCGGTGGAGAAAGCCTGGGACAGGAACGCCCGGGCGCAGGAGCGCGCCGCCCAGCGCCTGGAGGCCGCGCCTTCACGCCCGGCCCGCCCCGCCAGGATCGTGGGCGGCTCCACCATCACGCAGCAGCTGGCCAAGAACCTGCTCTTGTCGGGCGAGCGCACGCTGGTGCGCAAGGGCCAGGAGTTCGTGCTCACGCTGGCGCTGGAACACCTGCTCACCAAGCAGCGCATCCTCGAGATCTACCTCAACAGCGTGGAATGGGGCGACGGCGTGTTCGGCGCCGAAGCCGCCGCGCAGCATTACTTCAAGAAAAGCGCGTCGCGACTCACGCCCAGCGAGGCCGCCCGGCTGGCGGTGATGCTGCCGCAGCCCAAGCGGTTCGAGAAGACGCCTCAGTCCGCCTACCTGGCCGGCCGCACCCGGGTGATCGTGGGACGCATGGCCAGCGCGGAATTGCCCTGAGACGGCGCCAACGAAGCCGCCGCGCACCGCATGCGGGCCGCGCCTGCGCCGGGCCCGGGCGGCGAGGGTCGGGGTGTCAGGCGCTCGGGATCACCGCGCGCGCATCGAGCTGGCCGAGGGAGTGCACCGGCGGCACGGGCGGCGTGACGTGCGCGGACTGCAGCGGTTCGCTGCCCGCCGCCTGGCCGATGCGGTCGGCCGTGGCCCGGACCAGGGGCAGGAAGCGTTCGAGCATGCGTTCGCTCATCTGGCCGGCGAAGGTGGAATACACCAGCGCGCCGCGCAGTTGGCCGTTGCTGAACACCGGCACGGCGAAGGCGGTGGTTTCCGAGTTGTCCTGCGCGTAGCGGATGGCATAGCCCAGCCGCCGGGCCTGCCGCACCATGGCGCGCATGGCCCACAGGTCGGTGAAGCGCGGGCCGTTGTCCTCGCGGCGGTTCACCGCCTCGATCAGGATGCGGCGCTCGGCCGGCTCGCAGAACGCCAGGTAGATGCGGCCCAGGGCCGACATGGGAAATTCGTAGCGCCGCCCCACGCTGGAGGGCCGGATCGCGTACGGGCTGTAAGGCATGGTGCAGAACACCACGCGGATCTGGTGGCGGTCGACCACGCCCAGCGACAGCGGCCACTTGATCTCGCGCGTGGTGGCGATCATCAGCGGCCCGGCCACCTGCACCAGCCGCGACTGCTCGGTCACGCCGCTGCTGAGGTTGCCGACGACGGGGGTGAGCTGATACTGCCCATAGGCGTGCGGATCGGTGCGCACGTACTTCTCGGCCTCCAGGGTGCTGAGCAGCCGGTGCAGCGTGGACTTGGCCAGCCCGGTGCGCTGGTGAAGCTCCTGCAGGCTCCAGTTGGAGCGTTCGTTCATCACGCGCAGGATCAGCAGGGCGCGCTGGACGGAACGGACTTCGGTGCTCATGGCTGGCTCGCTCTCAGGCGGTCATCCCGCGGGTGCGCCACCAGGGTGCTGCGGGGAGTGGGAACAGGCGGAAGCGAGGGCAGTGGGTCGGAAGGCGAAAGCATGTGGAGAACAAGGTTTTCGCGAGGTCGCGGACCGGGTTTGTAGGCGGAAGTCGCCTTTTGCATGGAAAGACTGCAGGAAAACCCGCACCGCGCCGGCGGCCGGCTCGGTGCGCAATCGCCGGCGTTGCGGCAGGAAGGCTCCGGGCGGTACCCGGGCGCTCATTCGGCATGGATGCCCAGCCCGTCGATGGTGGCGCCCCAGAGCTGCTGGTCGGCCTGCAGGATGGCGTGCACCTGATCGGCATCCAGCTGGGACGTCATCAGCCCCAGGCTGCGCAGGTGGCGCGCCACCTCGGGCAACGCGGTCACCCGGTTGATCTCGCGGTTGAGCTGCTGGCGCACGGCAGGCTGGAGCCCCCGCGGCGCGAAGACACCGTACCAGTTGGTCACCTGGTAGCCGGGCAGCGTCTCGGCCACGCTGGGCACGTCGGGCAGCAGCTCCGAGCGCTGGCCTTCCGTCACGGCGATCAGCCGCACCCGGCCCGAGGGCACGTGCGGCAGCAGCAGCGAGGCGCCTCCGGCGAACAACTGGCATTCGCCCTGCAGCAGCGCCGCCACGGCCGGCCCCCCGCCACGGTAGGGCACGTGCACCAGGTCCAGCTGCTGCGTCTTGGCCAGCAGCGCCAGGGTGAGGTGGTTGTGCGTGCCGATGCCGCCCGAGGCGTAATTGACGCGGCCCGGGTGGGCGCGCAGGTAGGCCAGCAGCTCGGGGAAGGTCTGCACCGGCAGGTCCGCCGACACCGCGATCACGTTGATCGCATAGGCCAGCATGGCGACGGTGTCGAAGTCGTGCACCGGGTCGAACGGCAGGCCGCGATAGAGCCGCGCATTCATCGCATGCGTGGACATGGCGCCGATCTCCAGCGTGTGGCCGTCGGCCGGCGCGCGTGCCACCATGGCCGCGCCAGTGTTGCCGCCCGCGCCCGCCACGTTGTCGATCCACACGGCGTGGCCCCCGCCGGCCCGCGCGCCCTCGAACAGGTGCCGGGCGATGAGCCGCGCCAGCAGGTCGGTCGAGCCGCCCGGCGCGAACGGCACGATCAGCCGGATGGGACTCGACGGAAACGCGGCACTGCGATGCGGGCGCCGGGCGTGCGCAGGCATCAGGCCGGCACCCGCCAACGCACTGGACACAGCGAGGCTGCGGGCCAGCAAACGGCGTCGCGAGGCAATGATCGGCGGACCCATGGGGGTGTGGCAGGCGTGGGGTGGGACGAAAAAAACCGGGGAAAGAAAAAACCCGGCTGCGCGCCAGAAGCGGGCAGCCGAGGGGTGATGGGGGCGCAGTCTAGAGCCGCCAATGCACTACTGCATGAGATCGATCCGCGTTTCCGCCCCATGGAAACTCATCATACTGAAAAGTGACGAAGCAGTCACTTTGTCCTTGAAATGTTTCCAGCAAGCGACTCATCACGCATGCTGACGGCGCCGCCGTGCGGTGGCCGGGGGATGGCCGGGTGCACCCGTATCATCCGCCGCATGCTGCTGTCCAAGTTGATGAGCTTTTTCCTGTTGGCGCTGGTGCGGTTCCTGACCGGCTCGCAGGCCCGCTGGTACGGCTGCCCGCCCAAGGCCGAACAACGCATCTATTTCGCCAACCATCAGAGCCATGCCGACCTGGTGATGATCTGGGCGGCGCTGCCCCACGAGCTGCGCAGCATCACCCGGCCCATCGCCGCGCGCGACTACTGGACGCAGACGCCGTTTCGGCAGTGGATCACCACGGCGGTGTTCAACGCCGTCTATGTCACGCGGCAGGCTGCCCCGGCCGCCGCAGGGGGGACGGCCGCCTCGCCCGCGCCGGACACCGCCCCGGCGGCGCCCCCGCCGGCCGACCTGGCAGATCTGGCCACGGCCGGCGGCCCCGACCCGGCCCCGGACAGGCCGCAGGCCGAGCCCTCGCCCGAGGCCCTGCGCGCCGCCGTGCAGCCGGACGATCCGCTGGCGCCGCTGGTGCAGGCGCTCGCCAGCGGCGATTCCATCGTCATCTTCCCGGAGGGCACGCGCGGCCACGGCGACGAGCCGCAGCCCTTCAAGTCGGGCCTCTACATGCTGGCTCGCATGTTCCCGCAGGTGGTGCTGGTGCCGGCCTGGATCAACAACGTGCAGCGCGTCATGCCCAAGGGCGAGGTGGTGCCGGTGCCCATCCTCTGCTCGGTGACCTTCGGCGCGCCCATCGCGCTCGCGCCGGGCGAGGAGCGCCGGCCCTTCCTCGACCGCGCCCGGCGCGCGGTCATCGCCCTGCGGGATGTCTAAGCCCGTGTTTACGATCTCCCAGGGGTCGCACAGCGGTGTGGTCGGGTGGGCCGCAAGGCTCGGTGCGCAGTGGATAGCACGGCCATCCACAAGCGCCGCAACGCCGCAGACCGTCCGCCCACACCGCTGCCCTTCGGGTTGGAGCGAAATCGGGCGATTGGACGCCCCGGCTGCTGGCATGGACATGAGTCCATGCGGCGCGGCCGGAGCATCCACTCATCCCGATTGCGCTCCAACGCGATCCCCTGCGAGATCGTCAACACGTTCTGACCCATGATGGAATTCCTGCGCAATCTCTCCACCACCCAGCAGATCGGCGCGCTCTTCGTCGTGCTCTTCGGCCTGCTGTCGCTGGTGACGGCCTATGCCTTCGTGCAGACGCTGCGCGAAGGCAACGGCGGCAGCGACCCGGCCGAGCAGGCGCGCCAGGAGGCGCACCAGCAGGAATGGCGGCGCTTCTGGAGCCTGCTCAAGACCTCGTGGTTCATGGCCACCATCTTCTGGGTGGGCTGGGCGCTGGGCGACACGGTGGCGACGGTGCTGTTCGCGCTGGTGGCGTTCTTCGCGCTGCGCGAATTCATCACGCTGTCGCCCACGCGGCGCGGCGACCACCGCAGCCTGGTGCTGGCCTTCTTCGTGGTGCTGCCGCTGCAGTTCGTCATCGTGGGCCTGCGCAAGTTCGACCTGTTCACCGTGTTCATTCCGGTCTACGTCTTCCTGGCGCTGCCTGCCGTGAGCGCGCTGGCCAACGACCCGCAGCGCTTCCTGGAGCGCAACGCCAAGCTGCAATGGGGCATCATGGTGTGCGTCTACGGCATGAGCCACGTGCCCGCGCTGCTGCTGCTCGACTTTCCCGGCTACCAGGGCAAGGGCGCCTTCCTCGTCTTCTTCCTCGTCGTGGTCGTGCAGGCCAGCGTGATCGCGCAGCACCTGCTGGGCCAGCGCTTCCCGCACCGGCCGGTGGCGCCTCAGGTGAGCCAGAGCTTCCAGTGGCTGAGCTGGCTGGCGGGCGTGGCCATCGGCGGGCTGGCCGGCGTGCTGCTGTCCTTCATCACGCCCTTCAAGTTGGGGCAGGCGCTGGGCATGTCGCTGCTGGCGTGCCTGGCGGGCAGCCTGGGGCACCTGGTGATGAAGGCCATCAAGCGCGACCGGGGCATCACCAGCTGGGGCATGCAGGGCCAGTCGGTCACGGGCGCGGGCGGGCTGCTGGACCGGGTGGATGCGCTTTGCTTCGCGGCACCGGTGTTCTTCCACTCGGTGCGCTGGTACTTCGGTTTATAGTCAAAATGGCCTCTGGCGCTTGATTGATAAGCACCAGCAGCTATCAATTCAATAGCACATGAGAATTCTGGGAATCGACCCCGGCCTGCAGACCACGGGATTCGGGGTGATCGACGTGGACGGCCACGCGCTCAGCTACGTGGCCAGCGGCACCATCCGCACCACCGCGCTGGCGCTGGGCAACCTGCCGGGGCGGCTGAAGGTGCTGTTCGACGGCATCACCGAGGTGACGGCGCGCTATGCACCCGACATGGCGGCGGTGGAGATCATCTTCGTCAACGTGAACCCGCAGTCCAGCCTGCTGCTGGGCCAGGCGCGCGGCGCCTGCGTGACCGCGCTGGTGTCGGGCGACCTGCCCGTGGCCGAATACACCGCCCTGCAGATGAAGAAAGCCGTGGTGGGCCATGGCCGCGCCGCCAAGTCGCAGGTGCAGGAGATGGTGCGCCGCCTGCTGCACCTGCCGGGGCTGCCAGGCACCGACGCGGCCGACGCGCTGGGCATGGCCATCACGCACGCCCACGCTGGGGCCGCCATGGCCCGTCTGGGCGAGGCCGGCACGCTGGCGCGGCGCCAGCACGCCATGTACAAGGGCGGGCGCAGCTACTGACGGGCGGCCGCTGCGCCTCCGCGGGCGCCGCGAGACGCCCGGCGCCGCGCCGCGCTAGCGGCTGCTCAGCACCAATTGGGCGATGACGCCGGTGGCCACGGCGATGAGCAGGTAGTCGCCACCGTATTGCACCCAGTGGTAGCCCCGGGGCGGCGCGGCCAGGTGGTGGCCGCGCCAGTCGGACACCACGTAGTGTGGCGTGCGGTAGGAGGGCGGCACCCGGCCGCCGCGGTACCAGTCGTGGTGCGGGCCGGCGCCGCGCCGCAGGCCGTGGGCCGGCGCGTGGGGCGGCGGACCACCGGCATGGGCGTGGCGATGCGGCGGCCCTTTCTTGGCAGCCTTGTGTGGCTTGCCCGGCTTGCCGTGCTGGTGGTGCGCAGGGCCGCCATGCGCGCCCGGGCCGTGCCGGCGGTCGTCCGGCCGGGCCTGGGCGCTGGTGGCGGCCAGCAGCCCCAGGGCCAGGACCGCGCAGGTGGCCGAGAGGCGATGAACGATTCGGTGGGTGGACAGGGGCATGGGCGGCTCCTCGTGCGCTGGGTGACGTGTGGGGGAATGGCAGGCTCCGGGCGCGGCCGCCCGGCCAGAGCCGCCATCGTAGGCCGTGGCGGGCAGCCCGCGCATCAGCCGCCTTCCCTACTGGCGGTCGGAACAGCCCGCCCCGCCGCCCCGCCGCCCCGGTCTCAGCGCGACGCCAGCCGCTGCAGTGCCGCCGGCCGCGCCAGCGTCACGGCGGGCGTGGTGGTGGCGGCGGCAGCGGCGGTGGCTGGTGCCGCCGCGTCGCCCAGCTGGAACCGTGACACGGCGTGCGTCAGGCTGCGGGCCTGGTCGCGCAGCGATTCGGCCGCGGCGGTGGATTCCTCCACCAGCGCGGCGTTCTGTTGCGTCATCTGGTCGAGCTGGCTGACCGACTGGCTGATCTGGCCGATGTTGTCGCTCTGCTCGGAAGAGGCGGCGGTGATCTCGGCGATGATGCCGTGCACCCGGCGCACGCTGCCGACGATCTCCGTCATGGTGGAGCCTGCCTCGCCCACCAGACGCGAGCCGCTTTCCACGCGGTCCACCGACGCGGCGATCAGCGTCTTGATCTCCCGCGCCGCCTCGGCCGACCGCTGCGCGAGCGAACGCACCTCGCTCGCCACCACGGCGAAGCCCCGGCCCTGCTCGCCGGCCCGGGCCGCTTCCACCGCCGCGTTCAGCGCCAGGATGTTGGTCTGGAAGGCGATGGAGTCGATCACGCCCGTGATGTCGCCGATCTTGCGCGAGCTGTCGGCGATGGCGCCCATGGTGCTGACCACCTGCGCCACCACCGCGCCGCCCCGCCCCGCCACTTCGGCGGCCGACGCGGCGAATTCGCTCGCCTGGCGAGACGACTGCGCGCTCTGCTGCACCGTGCTGGTCAGCAGCTCCATCGACGACGCGGCCTCCTGGAGGTTGGCTGCGGTCTGCTCGGTGCGCTGGCTGAGGTCGTGGTTGCCGCTCGCGATCTCGGTGCTGGCGGTGGAGATGTTGTTCGAAGCCTGCTGCAGCTGGCTCACCAGGGAGCGCAAAGAATCCTGCATCAGTCCCATAGCGACCACCAGCTGGCCGACTTCGTCCTGATGCAGCGGCTGCACCTCGCGCGAAAGATCGCCACCCGCGATGCGCTCGGCCAGCTCGCGCGCCTGGCCGAGGGACCGGGTGATGGAGCGCACGCTGAAGAAGGTGAGCGGAATCAGCACCGCCAGCCCCAGCACCAGCGCACCGGCGATGAGCGCGGCCATGGTGGCGGTGCGCTCTTCCAGCGCCTGCCGGGCCTCGTCCATGCGCTGCCGTGCGGTGTTGGCGAGCGAGGCGAACAGCTGGTCGGTCGCCTCCATGTGGCCCTTGAGCCGGTCGGCATAGGCGCCGCCGCCCGCGCCGTCGAGCTGGGCGCGTTCGATCTGCTCGAAGACGGGAGAGATGCCGTCCTCGTACTGCTTGATCTCCGCGAGGGACTTGTCGATGGCCGACACGAACTCGGCATCGCCGGACTGCACCTGGCGCACCTCCGCCAGACTCTTGCGCAGGCCGGCGAGCGTCTTGCTCCAGCCTTCCCGCAGGGCCGACACCTCGACCGAGTTGTTGAAGTTGATGATGATGTCTTTTTCGGCGCGGCGCAGCGTACCCAGGCTGGTGCGCAGGTCGGCCATGTCGGTGAGCGTCTGCACCCGCTGCGAGAACAGCTCCTGCAGCGTGGCCTGCGTGCGCTGGAGGGCGCCATATCCCATGGCGCCGATGGCGACCAGCAGCAGCAGCGAAAAAACCGTACCGAAATACAGGCGGGTACGGATGGACAGACGACCCAATGCGTTCATGGCGCTCCTCAAACAAAACGATTCGCACGACGACACGCAATTAACGCGCCATAGCACTGGCTCCGGCTTGTGACCAGCGTGCATCTGTAACTCTATGCTACTCAAGTGTGCGGCATCCCGGGGGTTGCCCCTGATAGCGCGGTTCGCTCCATTCACGGCAGGCATTGCACCACGCGACAACAAGTTGTCACATTAAGACGTGACAGTGTGGGGCCGCATCCCCGGTTTTCGCCTTTCCGCCAGCCCCTGCCGCGCTCATGACTGTTTTGTATGCCCCCCAATCCACCCCGGACCACCCGGCGCCGTTGTTTTTGAAGGACACATCGGTGGTGGATACCCCCTCCCGACCGCTGGCCGCGACCGCACCCGTCCGTGCGCGGTCGTTGAGAGGGCGGCTCGTCGGCGTGTTCCTCTCGGTGCTGGCCTTGAGCCTGGTGGGTTCGGCCATCGGCGGCTGGTCGCTGCTGCGCATCCATGCGTCGACCGAGGCCATGGTGGGGCGCAGCGTGGCCAACGAGCGCCTGGTGGCCGACGCGTTCCGGCTGCAGGCCATCAACGCCGAGCGCTACAAGGCAGTGGCGCTCAGCTCCGAGCCGGAAGTGGGCGAGATCCTGGGGGCGGACATCGCCCGCACGCAGCAGGAATACGACGCCCGCATCGCCGCCCTGGCCGACCGGCTGGACACGCCCGCCGACCGGGAGCGGCTGAAGCAGGTGGCGGCCAGCGGCGTGGCGTTTGCGAAGGCGCGCACCGATTTGATCGCCGCGCGCGACTCGGGCCTGACGGAGCGCATCCGGAGCGAATACACCGGGCGCTTCCTGCCGGCGTCGCAGGCGCTGCTGCAGTCGCTGGACGGGCTCACGCAATCGCAGCGGCAGGGTATCGACGGCGCGGCCGGACAGGTGGCCGACCTGAGCCGGATGGCGCGCCTCTCGCTGCTGGGCTTCGGCGCCCTGGCGCTGGTGCTGGGCACGGCTCTGGCGCTCTGGCTGGTGCGCAGCATCACCCGCCCGATCGCGCTGGCCGGGGCCACGGCTGACCGGGTGGCGGGCTTCGATCTCCGGCACGACATCGCCGGCCATGGCCGGGACGAAACCGGCCGCATGCTGCACTCGCTCTCGGTCATGCAGTCGGCCCTGCGCACGCTGGTGGGCCGCGTGAGCCTGTCGGTGCAGAACCTGCGCACCGCCTCCGCCGAAATCGCCAACGGCAATGCCGAGCTGTCGCAGCGCACCGAGGCCACCGCCGCCAACCTGCAGGAAACTGCCGCTGCGCTGGAACACGTGACGCGCAAGGTGCAGGAATCGGAACACACGACGGAACGCACCGAGGCCCTGGCCACGCAGGCCGCCGACACGGCGCGCGCCGGCAGCGGCGTGGTCACCGAGCTGGTGGGCACGATGGAGCAGGTATCGCACAGCGCGCACCGCATCGCCGACATCACGGGCGTGATCGACTCCATCGCCTTCCAGACCAACATCCTGGCCCTGAACGCGGCGGTGGAAGCCGCCCGGGCCGGCGAGCAGGGCCGGGGCTTCGCCGTGGTGGCGAGCGAGGTGCGCTCGCTGGCCACGCGCTCGGCCGAGGCCGCCCGGGAGATCAAGGCGCTGATCGCCGCGTCGCTGGCGCAGGTGCAGGGCGGCACGCGCCTGGCGGGCGAGGCCGGCCGCACCATGGGCCAGGTGGTCGCCTCGATCCAGCAGGCGGCGCAAACGATGGTGGAGATCAAGGCAGCCCACCGCGCGCAGAACGAGGACATCGCGGCCATCCACGGCGCCATGTCCCGGCTGGACGACATGACGCAGCAGAACGCCGCGCTGGTGGAGGAATCGGCCGCCGCGGCCGACAGCCTGCGGGCGCAGGCGCAGGACCTGTCGGTGCTGGTCAGCCACTTCCTGCTGCCCGAGCGCGAGGCGCTGCCGGCGGCGGCCTGAGCACGATCAGGCCTCGGCCCGGACCGGCTGGATGGGCACGTACAGCTCGCCGCCGGTGCCGCGGAACTCCGCCGCCTTGCCCTGCATTCCCTGCGCCGCGAAGTCGCGCACTTCCTGCGTGATCTTCATGGAGCAGAACTTCGGCCCGCACATCGAGCAGAAATGCGCCACCTTGGCCGAGTCCTTGGGCAGGGTCTCGTCGTGGTATTCCTTGGCCGTGTCCGGGTCCAGGCCCAGGTTGAACTGGTCCTGCCAGCGGAAGTCGAAGCGCGCCTGGCTGAGCGCGTCGTCGCGCGCCCGGGCGCCGGGGTGGCCCTTGGCGACGTCGGCCGCGTGCGCCGCGATCTTGTACGCGATGATCCCCTGCTTCACGTCGTCGCGGTCGGGCAGCCCCAGGTGCTCTTTGGGCGTCACGTAGCAGAGCATGGCCGTGCCCATCCAGCCGATCATGGCCGCGCCGATGGCGCTGGCGATGTGGTCGTAGCCGGGGGCGATGTCGATGGTCAGCGGCCCGAGCGTGTAGAACGGCGCCTCGTGGCAGGTCTTGAGCTGCTCGGTCATGTTGGCCTGGATCATGTGCATGGGCACGTGGCCGGGGCCTTCGATCATGGTCTGCACGTCGTGCTTCCAGGCGGTCTGCGTGAGCTCGCCCAGCGTGCGCAGCTCGGCGAACTGGGCCTCGTCGTTGGCGTCCGACGCGCAGCCCGGCCGCAGGCCGTCGCCCAGGCTGAAACTGACGTCGTACTGCTTCATGATGTCGCAGATGTCCTCGAAGTGCGTGTAGAGGAAGCTCTCCTGGTGGTGGGCCATGCACCACTTGGCCATGATGGAGCCGCCGCGCGAGACGATGCCCGTGCGCCGCTCGGCCGTCAGGTGGATGAAGGCCAGCCGCACGCCGGCGTGGATGGTGAAGTAGTCCACGCCCTGCTCGGCCTGCTCGACGAGCGTGTCGCGGAAGATGGCCCAGGTCAGGTCCTCGGCCACGCCGCCCACCTTTTCCAGCGCCTGGTAGATCGGCACGGTGCCGATGGGCACGGGGCTGTTGCGCACGATCCAGTCGCGCGTGGTGTGGATGTTCTTGCCGGTGGAGAGATCCATCACGTTGTCCGCGCCCCAGCGGATGGCCCAGACCAGCTTTTCGACCTCTTCCTCGATGCTGGAGGTAACGGCCGAGTT